>Ga0114958_10002804_pt1 | contig 12803 bp, 11 predicted proteins | sample C_130208_EF_Meta_FD_89577 | JGI IMG/M metagenome (GOLD analysis project Ga0114958, IMG submission 89577) | Freshwater microbial communities from Lake Croche, Canada to study carbon cycling - C_130208_EF_MetaG | ecosystem: Environmental > Aquatic > Freshwater > Lake | place: Lake Croche, Canada... | reverse complement strand
AGTTTGCTTAATGTGTTGGTTTTGTCTTTGTTGCCAACAGGTATTATCTTTTTTTCAGATACTATTTTTGATTATTTTTTGTATTACGCAATTTTGACCATCGCCGCATTAGCCATTATAATTCCATTTAATATTTATAAAAACGCTATTTCATATAAACGAACTAAGTTTAAAGTTAGGCAACTAATTAATTATGGAGCTCCGAGAGTATTAGGTGATGCCATTTTATTTTCTTTAGATTTTATTCCCATTTATTTTGTTAGTGTTTTTATAAGTCTTGAAGAATCTGGCTATTTATCTTTAAGTTTTATGTTCTTTAAATTAGCATCAGTCTCTTTTGATTTAATAGGGTCTCTTATATTACCTGTCTATGGCCAAGGATTTAAAAAGGAATCTTCAACTGTGTTTATTAAGAAAGTCAATATGCTTTTGCTAATTTCGGGTAGTTTGGCATTATTGGCATCGGTGATGGGATACGTTTTAATTCCTTATTTAATAGTTACTTTTTTTAGTTCGCTATCTCCAGCTATTTTGGCTTCTCAATATATATTTATTGCTTTTCCCTTTTATGTTGTTTTTACTATTTTAAAAAATGTCTTGGATATAATTAGCCATAAAGCTTATAATTCATTAATCCAAATTGGAGGTTTTGTAGCGATGGGGCTAACCCTTTTTTATGGGATTTATCATAAAGAGTGGTTTTATTACAGGACATTGACGATTATAATTCCTTATTTTGTTTTAGGGGTTTTAACCTATTTTGTTTGGAATAAATTAAAATATAAGTTGGTTAATAATTTAATTTAAAAACAACAAAAAAAATGATTTCAGTTTGTATAGCAACCTATAATGGAGAGAAATATATAAAAGATCAACTTTTGTCTATCATAAAACAAATAGACACGAATGATGAAATTATTATTTCTGATGATTTGTCCAATGATAAAACTATCGAAATTATTGAAAGTTTAAAGGATAGTAGAATCAAGATTTTTTTTAATAAAAATAGAGGATATACTAATAATTTTCAAAATGCAATCAAACGGGCTTCGGGTGATTATATTTTTTTATCGGATCAAGATGATATTTGGGTTGATAATAAACTTAAAATCATGTCTGATTTACTCCTGAAATATGATTTTGTAGTTAGTGATGCCAAATTGGTTAACACCAAATTAGAAAGTTTAGGTTCCACTTATTTTGAATTAAGAGGTGGTGGTAAAAATGGATTTATCAATAATTTGAAAAAATTAAAATATATAGGCTGTTGCATGGCTTTTAGAAAAATAATTTTAAAAAAAACACTCCCTTTTCCAAATAACACACTATTATGTCCTCATGATTTTTGGATTGCTTTGATCGCAGAGTTTTATTATAAAACACATGTAATAAAAGAACCCTTATTATTGTATAGAAGGCATGGAGGAAATGCGTCTTCTCATATAAGTTCAACCTCTATTATTTTTAAAATACAATTTAGAATATATACTTTTTTAAAGGTTGTTTCACGCTTCAATTTATAGCATCAATATCCTATAAGAATTAATTATTTTTTACAATTAAAATTTTAGATTTTCTAATTCAAACTATTTAGTTAAAAAAAAACAAAGTCTAAAGTTAATTTATGGGTTACGGTTTAAATTATAAATTCAGTTAAAAAAGAATCATTTAAAATGAAAATTTCTATAATAACAGTTGTTTATAACAACGAAGTCACAATAAGACAGGCAATAGAATCTGTTCTAAATCAGTCGTATGCGAATATCGAGTATGTCATTATTGACGGAAACTCCAAAGATAATACCGTTTCTATAATTGAAGAATACAAAAACAGATTGGGTTATTTTATCTCCGAGTCTGATAAAGGATTGTATGATGCTATGAATAAAGGGATTCAAGCAGCAACAGGGGATGTCATAGGAATTCTTAATTCGGATGACTTGTATGAGGATTTAGATGTTATTAAAGATGTTATGCAGCAATTTAATAATGATCCAAAATTGGATATTTTGTATGGGGATTTGGTATATGTAAAAAGTGACGATACTAACAAAATAGTTCGCAATTGGAAATCAAAAGGGTATTATGAAAAGTTTTTTGAAAATGCCAATGTTCCTCCTCATCCAGCTTTATTTGTAAAAAGTAAAGTATATCATGAATCTGGATTATTTGATTTACAATATAAACTTGCAGCAGATTATGAATTGATGCTTAGAATGTTCAAAAAGCATAATTTTAATTCTAAATATTTTAATAGACTTATAATTAAAATGAGATTAGGTGGAGCTACAAATCAAAGTTTTTCTAATATTGTTAACCAAAACAAGGAAATACTTAAATCATGGAAAAACAATGGATTAAACGCTCCTTTTTATTTAATGCCGTTGCGAATAGTTAAACGTTTATCTCAATTTATTTAATAGTAATAATAAAATCCATTAAATGGAAATATTAATAACAGGAGCCAATGGCTTTTTAGGAAGAACTATTGTAAATGAATTAAGTACTGATTTTAAGATTAGTAGTTTATCTAGAAATGCTACAGATTATAAAGTTTCTTTGGAGAATGAAATTCCAAATTTCATTAAAAAATTTGATTTAGTAATTCATGCAGCTGGAAAAGCACATAGTGTTCCAAAGACCGCTTTTGAAAAACAACAATTTTATGACATTAATGTATTAGGAACTCAAAATCTGTTAGTGGGATTCGAAAAAACAGGTCTACCTAAACAATTCGTTTTTATCAGTTCTGTTGCCGTTTATGGAAAAGAAAGTGGCAGGAATATAAATGAAGAGGATAGGCTTCTAGCAAAAGATGCTTATGGTTTGAGTAAAATTCGAGCTGAAAAAACAGTAATTGAATGGTGTAATACTCATCATGTAATTTGCACTATTTTGAGATTGCCCTTGTTAGTTGGGAAAAATCCTCCTGGTAATTTAGGAGCGATGCTAAAAGCAATTGACAAAGGCTATTATTTTAATATAGGTGGTGGCAAAGCAAGAAAAAGTATGGTTTTAGCCCAAGATGTTGCTGTTTTTATTCCAATAGTAGCTCAAGTGGGAGGTGTATACAATCTTACTGATGGTTTTCATCCTAATTTTAAAGAATTGAGCACTGTTTTAGTAGCGTCAAAAAATAAATCAAAACCGTTAAATCTTCCTTTGTTTTTAGCTAAAATCATAGGGTATTTCGGTGATCTAATCGGAGCAAAAGCACCTATTAATTCTTCGAAAATAAAAAAAATGACTTCTGATTTAGTTTTTGATGATACTAAAGCAAGAATTAATTTTGGATGGAGACCAGAAGAAGTCTTAAAGTATTTGAATAATAATAGCATTTAAATTAATATTAAAAATTGTTTTTTAAGTAGGTTATAATTTAAAAATTCATAAAAAGTATAAAATGAAAATAGCACTTATAACAGGAGTTACTGGGCAGGACGGTTCGTACTTGGCAGAGTTATTATTAGAAAAAGGGTATTTAGTTCATGGGGTAAAAAGAAGGGCTTCTTCCTTCAATACCCAACGTATTGACCACATCTATCAAGATAAACACGAAATACATGTGAATTTTAAATTGCATTATGGTGATTTGACGGATTCTACCAATATTATACGGATTATTCAAGAAGTACAGCCTGATGAAATCTACAACTTGGGAGCTATGAGTCATGTGAAAGTGTCTTTTGATTCCCCTGAATATGTGGCTAATGTAGATGGAATTGGAACCTTGCGTATCTTGGAAGCAGTTCGTATCTTAGGTATGGAAAAGAAGACACGTATCTATCAAGCCTCTACCTCAGAATTGTATGGTGGGTTAGCAGAAAATAAAAATGAAAAAGGATTGTATGATGAGCATTCTCCTTTTTATCCGCGTTCCCCTTATGGAGTTGCCAAAATTTATGGTTTTTGGATTACTAAAAACTATAGAGAAGCTTATGGTATGTTTGCTACTAATGGAATTCTTTTTAATCATGAATCACCACGTAGAGGAGAAACTTTTGTGACCCGTAAAATTACTATGGCTACAGCTGCAATTGCTTTAGGGCAGCAAGACTGTTTGTATTTGGGGAATCTAGATGCACAACGTGATTGGGGACATGCCAAAGATTATGTGGAAGCCATGTGGCGTATTTTACAACAAGAGGTGCCTGAGGATTATGTAATTGCTATGGGTAAAACTACTTATGTACGTGATTTTGTGAGAATGGCATTTGACGAAGTAGGTATAGAAATTGAATTCAGAGGCGAAGGAGTTGAAGAAAAAGGTTTTGTTAAGGTATGTTCTAATCCAGAATATTCCATTGAAATTGGGAAACAAGTTATTGCTGTAGATTCTCAATATTTCCGTCCAACAGAAGTAGATTTACTTATCGGCGACCCAACGAAATCAAAAACGCAACTAGGTTGGGTACCTCAATACGATTTAGCAGGATTAGTGAAAGAAATGATTAGCTCAGATGTAACGCGAGTTAAAAAAGAAATAATGTTGAGAGAAGCGGGTTATAACTGTTAAAATCAGTTTGAATAAAAGAGTCGTTTAGTAAACATTCTTTGTCAAAGTTCAAAACTTTCACAAAGAATATACAATCAATAAAATGAACAAACAAGATAAAATATATATTGCGGGGCATCGGGGAATGGTTGGTTCTGCTATTTTACGGGCTTTGAAAGCACAGGGGTTTAGTAATTTTTTGTTGCGAACCTCGTCGGAATTAGATTTAAGAAACCAACAAGCTGTGGCTGATTTTTTTGCAATCGAAAAGCCAGATTATGTGTTTTTGGCAGCAGCAAAAGTGGGTGGAATTATTGCCAATAGTACATACAAAGCAGATTTTATCTACGAAAATTTGATGATTCAAAGTAATGTAATTCATCAGTCCTATTTAAATGGGGTGCAAAAACTGCTATTTTTAGGTTCTTCTTGTATCTATCCAAAACTTGCGCCACAACCTTTAAAAGAAGACTACTTACTAACTGGGATTTTAGAACCTACAAATGAGCCTTATGCTATAGCCAAAATTGCTGGAATTAAAATGTGCGATGCCTATCGCGATCAATATGGCTGTAATTTTATATCCGTAATGCCAACCAATTTGTATGGACCAAATGATAATTACGATTTAAATAATTCACATGTGTTACCAGCCATGTTATGGAAGTTTATTATGGCTAAGCGCAAGGGTGATGTCTCAGTAACTATTTGGGGAACAGGAAGTCCGTTGAGAGAATTCTTGTATGCCGATGATTTGGCAGAAGCCTGTTTGTTTTTGATGGAAAATTATAATGAAACGGGTTTAGTAAATATAGGGATTGGAAGCGATATTTCGATTTTAGATTTAGCACTTCTAATCAAGAAAATAGTCGGATTTGAAGGAGAAGTACTTACAGATTCAAGTAAACCAGACGGAACGCCACGTAAGTTAATGGACGTAACCAAGTTGAATGGTTTAGGTTGGAAAGCAAAAATCACCTTAGAAAACGGCATACGAAAAGTATTTGAAGAAATAAAAAACAATGACTGGAAATAATAAAAAAAAACGATATCCTATTTATAACCAATAGTGAAGGTAGCCGATTATAGAACAAGATTCGCAATAACTTCCAAAAGTATTTTATCAATACAATAAATAAATCTTAAAATTTTTGTTAAGAAATAGTTTTGTTTTTAGTCGTTTAGAACCAATCTATCAAAAATAAAGGATTAACTAGCAATAATGCTAAAATTGCTACGTTATATAAATAAAGAGAAACTTTTAAGTTCTGTATTATATTTTCAATAATCCTGCTTTTTAGCTATTTATAAAAATATTTTTCCCATTTGTGAAAAACCGTAAACGTATTAAAATAATTGGTTTTAATTTTGTGGTTTTTAAATATTTAAATCAAACAAATAATAATTAGTCAAATTAATGAAATATAGTATAATTATTGTCATTTTGTTTTTTTTAGAATTGCTCTATTTTAAAATGGCTATAAAGTTAAATATTATAGACGAACCCAATCATCGTTCATCTCATTCGAACAGTACGATAAGGGGCGGAGGAATTATTTTTCCAATTGCAATTATAATAGCCTTTGTGTTTGGTAATGTTAGTTGGTTGACTGCTTTGGCAGTGGTTTTAGTGTCGATAGTTAGTTTTATTGATGATCTAAAACCTTTATCAAATTTGCCGCGTTTGAGCTCTCATGTAGTAGCTTTTTTGTTAGTAACTTATGATTTGAACCTTTATACAGAATCGATTTGGGTTTTACTAATTGTACTTGTATTGTTTATTGGTTGGATAAATGCTTTTAATTTTATGGACGGTATAAATGGAATAACTGTTTTATATGCTTTTTCGGCAATTGTCAGTTTTTCTTTTTTGCCTATGCACAAATCAAGTTTCCCACTGTTAATTACAATGGGCTTATCATGTCTGGTATTCGGGTTTTTTAACCTTAGGATAAAAGCAAAGACTTTTGCTGGTGATGTGGGAAGTATAAGTATGGCTATTTTTCTAGGCTATTTTATGATTAAAACGATTGTACATTCTGGCCAAATTGGATATATTCTCTTTTTTGCTCTTTATGGAATTGATGCTGTACTTTCAATTATGAACAGAATTAGAAAAAGAGAAAATATTTTTGAACCTCACCGTACTCATTTATACCAATATTTAGCCAACGAATGTGGGTATTCTCAAATTGTAATCTCAATTACTTATGCAATAATTCAGTTAATGATTAATGTTCTTGTTGTCTATTTAGATGGGAAAGGTAGTTTGCAGCTATTTGAAATACTTTCGTTATTGTTTGGATTAACCCTAATTTATTTAATGGTTCGTACGCTAGTGTTTCAGAAAGTGATTCTAAAAAAGCAGATAAATTAGGTATTTACATGTGGTACTAATTCAAAAAAATAAAATATAAAAAACAATAACTCCGAATACAATTTACATTAAACAATAAAATGAATATAGAAAAAACAGGTATTGAAGATTTAGTGGTTATTAGTCCAAAAGTTCATGAAGATTCTAGAGGATTCTTTTTTGAAGGCTATAATCAGGCTGAATTTAAAATGAGTGGAATTGAATATCAGTTTATTCAAGACAACCAATCTTTTTCTAAGCGAGGAGTAATTAGAGGATTGCATTTGCAAATCAATCCTTTTGCACAGGCTAAGTTGGTTCGTGTTTTAGAAGGAGAAATTTTAGATGTTGCGGTTGATTTACGGAAAAATTCCCCTACTTATGGGCAACATATAAGTGTAGTTTTGAGTGCTGAAAACAAAAAACAATTAATGGTACCTCCTGGTTTTGCTCATGGTTTTTCAGTTTTGAGTAAAACAGCCTCGGTTCTTTATAAAGTAGATCAGGTATATGATAAAGAAAGCGAAAGAGGCATTCGATATGATGATGCTACTTTGGCAATTGATTGGCAATTAAATCCAGAGGAAATCATCGTTTCCGATAAAGATTTGATATTAGCTGGTTTTGATGAAATCGATTTTGAGTTTCTATAATATGAAAAAAATACTAGTAACAGGAGCCAACGGACAATTGGGTTCAGAAATTAATGAATTAGCTGCTAATTATCCAAATTTCGAATTTATATTTACTGATATTGCTGATTTTCCTTTGGATGAAGCAGAAGAAATTAAAGCAAATTTTAAGGCTATTCAGCCTGATATCGTAATTAATTGTGCCGCTTACACTGCCGTGGATAAAGCGGAAACCGATCAGGAAGTTGCAGATGCTATTAATCATCTGGCTATTGCAACTTTAGCTAAATTATGTCACGATTCTGGTGCTAAATTAGTCCATGTTTCCACCGATTATGTTTTTGACGGTACTTCACCAGTAGCCTATAAAGAAGACGATCAGCCAAATCCTAAAAGTGTTTATGGACTTACTAAATTAGCTGGCGAAATAGCCTGTTTAAGAAATAATCCAGAAAGTATTGTTATCCGTACCGCTTGGGTTTATTCGCAATTTGGAAACAATTTTGTAAAAACCATGTTGCGGTTAATGAGCGAAAGAGATACTTTAAATGTAGTGAACGACCAAATAGGATCACCAACATATGCAGCCGATTTAGCCGAAGTTATTTTAACGATTCTAGACTGTAATAAATGGGAACCGGGTATTTATCATTATTCGAATGAAGGAGAAATCAGTTGGTTTGATTTTGCTGTAGCCATCAAGGAATTAGGTAAAAAAGCATGTGAAGTAAAAGGAATCCCCGCATCCAGTTATCCCACACCAGCCGAAAGACCCGCTTATTCCTTATTGGATAAATCAAAAATTAAAGCCGTTTACGGAATCGAAACCGTAGATTATAAAGTAAGTCTTAACATAATGTTGCAACGATTAGAAAATGATAGGGGGTAGCCTTTGGTTAGCCTGAAATGAAAAACAGATTCTTCGTTCCTTGCAACAACAACCAATAATCCATAACTTCACATACAATGAAAGGAATAATTTTAGCAGGTGGATCGGGAACCCGATTGCATCCATTAACGTTAGCCATGAGCAAGCAAATGATGCCAGTATATGATAAACCTATGATATATTACCCTTTATCTACTTTGATGATGGCGGGTATTAATGAAGTTTTAATCATTTCAACACCACATGATTTGCCTAATTTTCAAAAATTATTAGGAGATGGATCTACTATTGGTTGCCGTTTTAGTTATGCTGAACAGCTTATTCCAAATGGTTTGGCACAAGCTTTTGTTATTGGGGAAGATTTTATTGGAAATGATAGCGTTGCCCTTGTTTTAGGAGATAATATATTCTTCGGCTCAAATATGGATGAATTATTACAATCGAATAACCAGCCCAATGGAGGAGTAGTTTTTGCATACCATGTCTCAGATCCAGAGCGGTATGGAGTTGTAGAATTTGATGCCGATTATAATGCAATTTCGATTGAAGAAAAGCCCTTAAAACCAAAATCAAATTATGCCGTTCCAGGATTGTATTTTTATGATAATTCGGTGGTTGAAATTGCCAAAAATATCAAACCAAGTGCTCGTGGTGAATATGAAATTACCGATGTAAATAAAGCCTATTTAGAGAAAGGAACTTTAAAAGTAGGAATTTTGAATAGAGGAACTGCTTGGCTTGATACAGGGACTTTTAATAGCCTAATGCAAGCAGGACAATTTGTTCAAGTTTTAGAAGAACGCCAGGGTTTAAAAGTAGGATGTATAGAAGAAATTGCTTGGAGACAAGGGTTTATAAATAGTGAACAACTTGAAGTTTTGGCACAGCCATTAATAAAATCAGGTTATGGAGATTATTTACTCCAAGTGTTAAAACATAAAACATAAATAATTTTGATTAGTATGCCTTATTTAAAGTATACAAAAAAGAAATAAATTTTTAAAAAATTTGCCATTAGTGAATAAATTTTAATTAAAAATTTGTTAATTTGTATATAATTTTTTTTAACAATTAATATATTGAGAAATCATTTATTGAATATCAGAAACTCCTTTTTTTCCAAATACTTATCTTCAACATTGGTAACTTTTAAAATTAAAAACCTAGGTTATTTGCCTAGATGGATAATTATTATAATTGATTTATCTGTTTTGATTATAGCTTTTTTGCTTACATACTTAATATTTGACGGATTAGGATCTCATTATCTTCCACAAAAAAATATAGAATTATACGTTTTTTCCTTATTAGGAGTTAATGTTTTTTTCTTTTGGTTATTTAGAACGTATTCGGGAATCATTCGGCATTCTTCCTTTACAGATGCTATCAAACTAGTGTTGTCGCAAACCTCAGTGTTAGTGTTTTTTCTATTCTCAAATTTTCTATACGAATTGTATTTTGGAGAGAAGTTGTTTAAAAATTCGGCACTCTTTATTAATATTGTACTTTCTTTTTGTGGATTGTTTTTGTATCGCGTTCTTGTTAAACAAACCTTTGAATTCTATTTTTTAGACAAAACAGACGACAAATTAATACGAACGTTGATATATGGAACAGATGCTAATGCAATATCCATTGCTAATGCTTTAAAATTTGAAACTCCCTCTCGTTTTAAAATAGTTGGATTTGTAGATAGAAATTTTCAAAATGCGTCTAAACGGATGTTAGATTTACCTATTTTAGTTCAGAAGAAAAAATTCTCTACATTGATGCGTTCTGTTAATGCTGAAGGGGTTGTTATAGCAGATAAATCTTTATCTAAAGAAGATCAGTTGGCTATTATAGACCAATGTTTAGAATTTAATTTTAAGGTATATTCTGTACCTAAGATTACCGATTGGGAAAATCAAAAAGAAATTTCTAAAAAGGTAAAGAATATTCAAATTGAAGATTTACTAGAACGAAAACCAATTGTTTTGGATAATCAAACTATTTCAAAACAGTTATATGGAAAAACAGTACTAATTACTGGTGCTGCTGGATCTATTGGAAGTGAAATCGTTCGCCAAGTATTATCGTTTAGTCCTAAAGAAATAATTATACTAGATCAGGCTGAAACTCCGTTACACGAATTAAGCTTGGAATTGGAAAAAAATAATTACGATTCCAAAATATATTTTGTGATTGCGGATATTAAAAATAAAGAAGCAATGAACAGGGTTTTTAATTTATATAATCCACAAGTAGTTTACCATGCAGCTGCCTATAAACATGTGCCATTGATGGAAGAAAATCCTTCACAAGCTATCTTAAATAATGTTGAGGGAACCAAAAACATTGCTGACCTATCCTCCGTTTATAAAGTTAAGAAATTTGTTATGATCTCTACAGACAAAGCGGTAAATCCTAGTAATGTAATGGGAGCAAGTAAAAGAATTGCCGAAAAATACGTGCAATCTCTCCAGTTAAAAAGTCTGAATGAAAACGGTTCTAAAGGAACAAAATTCATAACCACTCGTTTCGGAAATGTTTTAGGTTCTAATGGTTCGGTAGTACCTTTGTTTTCCAGTCAAATTGCAAATGGAGGGCCTGTTACCATAACACATCAGGATATTATCCGTTATTTTATGACTATTCCCGAAGCTTGCCAATTAGTACTTGAAGCGGGATCCATGGGGAATGGTGGCGAAATCTATATCTTTGATATGGGGAAACCCGTAAAGATTATTGATTTAGCTAGAAAAATGATTAAACTAGCAGGGTTTGTTCCAGATGTAGATATCGAAATTAAAATAGTGGGCTTGAGACCAGGAGAAAAGTTATATGAAGAATTACTAAACGATACCTCTAAAACTTTGCCTACCCATCATGAAAAAATCATGATTGCTGAAGAAATACAAGAAGAATACATAGATTTACATTCCGATATTGAGGAACTGATTGGAACCGCTAATTTTTTTGACAGTGATGAAATTGTTGCCAAAATGAAAAAAATTGTTCCTGAGTATATTAGTATGAATTCTGCTTACGAAGTATTAGATAAAAAATAGTCTAGGGTTTAATCCTAAATTCAAATCGAATTTATTTGTACTCTAAGTTTTTATTTTCATATAAATAAACAATCAATTTTTTGTTATCCTAATTTAAAAAATTGATTGTTGCTTATAATCTCTTTAAGAGGAACCAAGTCTTTAACTCTTACTTTTTGTTCAAAGGAACTAATATGATTGTCATGATGTACATCAGAGCCGATAAAATCATAAAGTCCTTTTTGTAATAATTTTTCAGCTATTTTTGAAATAGCTACCCCATAATAACCTACTACAGATGCTGAGTTTAATTGAAACAAGCATCCCGCTCTTTTTAATTTTTGGTATTCATCAAAATTTGAATGGTAAAATAAATACCGTTCAGGATGAGCTAAAACAGGTATGTACCCCGATACCTGCAAATCAAATAAGATTTTATATAATTGTATAGGTGCATTTAGATATGACATCTCCACTAATACATAATTATCTTTGAGCGTTAATAAATCTCTAGATTGAAAAAGTTTTACAAAATTATCATCCATCATATATTCGGCAGCTGCTCGAAAAGGAATTTTTATTTCTTGTCTTTCTAATTCTACTACTGTGTTTGCTTCAGTGATTTTGATTTTCTCACTGCTATTTTCCCAAACATGTTGAATACTGTGTGGTGTGGTAATGATCTCAGTTACTCCAAAGCCCATTAAAGCTTGGATTAGACGCAAGGTATCATCGAAATTTTGTGCGCCATCATCTATTCCAGGCAACAAGTGCGAATGAATATCGATGTGTCCATCAGGAATAAGGTCTTTTAATACAGACTTGCTTTTGAGAAAGTGAAACAAAATAGGTGGTTTAAAAATAATCTTGCAAAGTAAATAAAAATTAACCAATTAGTTTCCCAAAACAGTAGTTCTTGTAATAAAAGACAAATACTATTTTTTTTTGATTTAAAAATTAAAACAATACCATTATATTTGTTAATCGAAAATGCTGTTTTCTAAAGCAATACCAAAATATAGATAACGCTAAAAATTATTTATCCTCACCCCCCAGTCCCTCTCCAAAGGAGAAGGAGAATAGGATTGAATAGAATTAGTGTTTGGTATAATAGAATTATAAAAGGTATTTATTTTTTTTTCATTTGATTAACGAATTCTAAAGTATTCATTGGCATAAAAACTACAACCAAGTATGGTTATGCCATTATTTATATTGTTTTTGAGAAACTTAATAAAATATAAAATCAATAATTTGAATTGCACCTAATGGACTTAATTTAATATTATTCCATAATTAAGAACTAAAAAATAAATATGATCAAAACTGAAAATATAGAAAAACAATGGCTGTTTGAAATAACACCCAAAAATAAATTCTTTTCGCTTAATCTTCATGAAGT
>Ga0114958_10002802_pt1 | contig 12812 bp, 13 predicted proteins | sample C_130208_EF_Meta_FD_89577 | JGI IMG/M metagenome (GOLD analysis project Ga0114958, IMG submission 89577) | Freshwater microbial communities from Lake Croche, Canada to study carbon cycling - C_130208_EF_MetaG | ecosystem: Environmental > Aquatic > Freshwater > Lake | place: Lake Croche, Canada... | reverse complement strand
GTTCTTCATCGCGTTTAATAACACTTGATGATTGGATGCTGAAAGTTGTACTAAGGGCAAACGAATGCCTGTGCTGATTAAGCCCATTTGATTGAGTACCCATTTCACTGGGATAGGGTTGGTTTCAACAAAGAGTTTTTGGTGTAGTGCAAAAAGTTTTGCATTGATTGCACAAGCTTCAGATGCTTGGCCAGACATCGCCGCCACACACATTTCGTGCATTAGCTGAGGAGCAACGTTGGCGGTCACAGAAATGACGCCTTTGCCGCCAATTAACATTAGCGCCATACCAGTTGCGTCATCGCCGCTGTAAATCGCAAAGTCTTTAGGTGCGCGGATAATTAAATCTGTGCCGCGTTCGATGCTGCCGGTGGCGTCTTTGATGCCAACAATATTTTTGATTTCAGCAAGTCGAAGTGTAGTATCGTTTGTCAGATCAACACCAGTCCGGCCTGGTACATTGTATAAAATTTGTGGGATGTCCACAGCTTCAGCAACAGCCTTGTAATGTTGATACAGGCCTTCTTGCGTTGGCTTGTTGTAATAAGGGGCTACCAACAGACAAGCGTCAGCGCCCAAGTCTTTGGCGGCTTGTGTGAGTGCAATGGCTTCACGAGTTGAGTTCGCACCAGTGCCTGCAATCACAGGGATGCGGCCCGCAACATAATCGACTGTGGTTTTGATGAGTTCGCGGTGTTCGTCGTAATCAACGGTAGGTGATTCACCTGTTGTGCCGACAATAACGATGCCATCTGTGCCTGCATCGATATTGAAATCAATGAGGTGATGAAGCGCTGTAATATCAAGACTACCGTCCGCAAGCATGGGGGTTACGATAGCGACAAAACTGCCTTGCAGCATGATTAAACCTGACAAATTAATAAAATCACCTTATTTTAACTTAAACTAGGTTAACTCGAATACGTTTTATTCATCATATTGGTTGAATTATTCGCTTAATTGTGAGTCCTTATAAGCTAATAACTAAATGCGATTTGGAGGTGTTAGGTTTGGCATTGAAATAACACACTCAAAATTGTGCAATACCCCCGCCCCTCTTAACGTAGGGGTGCAAACGCTGTATAATTTGTTCTCTTTTCATCCGCAACTTAAATGCTAAGCTGAGGTTATGGTTCAAAACTATATTTTGTTGTTTATTGGCGCAGCTCTTGTGAATAACATTGTGCTGGTCAAAATTTTGGGTTTATGTCCTTTCATGGGTGTTTCCAAAAAACTCGAAGCCTCTGTTGCGATGGCAATGGCGACTGCATTTGTGCTGACTATTGGATCAGGCACCAGTTATTTTATTAGTGAATATTTGCTTGGGACAGACTTGTTCTATTTGCGCACGGTTTCATTCATCGTGGTGATTGCTGGCGTGGTGCAATTTACTGAAATGTGGATGGAAAAAAATTCCCCAGTGCTTTATCAAGTGCTTGGTATTTATTTGCCTCTGATTACCACTAATTGCGCCGTGCTTGGTATCCCTTTGCTTAATGTCCAGAATAAGCATAATTTGTTTGAGTCGTTGATATTCGGTTTTGGTGGGGCGGTTGGATTTTCATTGGTGCTTATTTTGTTTGCTTCCATGCGTGAACGTCTAGAAGCTGCGGATGTGCCAGCAGTATTTCAAGGGGCTGCGATTGCCATGGTCACGGGCGGCTTGATGAGCTTGGCTTTTATGGGTTTTGCGGGCTTGGTACGTTAATGTTAACAGCCGTTTATGTCATGTTATTTTTGGCTTTATTGCTTGGCGTTTTGCTGGGTTATTCAGCGCTTAAATTTAAAGTGGATGGTGATCCTTTAGTCGCACGTATTGATGCAATTCTGCCGCAAACACAGTGTGGTCAATGCGGATTCCCTGGATGTAAGCCATATGCCACTGCAATTGCAGCTGGTGAGGCGGATATTAACCAATGCCCACCTGGTGGCAATGCTGGGGCTCGTGCCTTGGCCGATTTAATGGGGGTTGAGTACAAGCCGCTCAATGCAGAACATGGCTTGCCTAATCCAAAATCGGTTGCGCTGATTGATGAGGCAACTTGTATTGGTTGCACGCTTTGTATTCAAGCCTGCCCTGTGGATGCAATTTTAGGTGCTGCAAAGCATATGCATACAATCATTGCTTCAGAGTGCACTGGCTGCGAGCTTTGCCTCGCACCTTGTCCTGTAGATTGCATCACCATGGAGCCAATTGCTGAATCGCCTGATAATTGGAAGTGGCGATATCCAGTTTTCGATATTAAATCCGTTGGCCAAGTCGGCAACCTTCAAGCTGGCACTAGACATTAGAAAATATGAGTTCATTACTTAATATCGTTAAGCAAAGTTTTGGTTTGGGCGCAGTGGCCGTTTCCGGCGGCGTCCATCCACCAGAGCACAAGCACGAATCTACTACCCAAGCAGTTGGGCAATTGCCGCTCCCGCATCAGCTAACATTGCCTTTGCGTCAGCACGTTGGCAACTTGCCTAAAGTCCTGGTTAAGCTCGGAGATTATGTACTTAAAGGCCAATTACTCGCTGAAGCTGAAGGCAATATCTCTGCGGCTATTCATGCGCCAAGCTCTGGGACGATTACGAGTATTGAAGATGCGCTCATACCACACCCGTCTGGACTGCCCGATCGTTGCATTACGATTGCTTTGGATGGCAAAGATGAATGGATTGCGCATGCGCCGATTGATTGGCGCAAGCTAGAAACAGAACAAGATAAATCAAAGCTGCTTGAAGGTCTTCGCAGCTCAGGCATCGTAGGTCTTGGTGGTGCGGCTTTCCCAACACAGGTGAAACTGCGTACCAACGCTAAGTCATCTGTTGATACTTTGGTGCTTAATGCTGCGGAATGTGAGCCCTATATTACTTGTGATGACATGTTGATGCGTGAACGTGCAGATCAGATTTTAAAAGGCCTTGAAATTGCGCAACATCTTTTAGGCGCGAAGCAATGTTTGATTGGCATTGAAGACAATAAGCCCGAGGCGGCTGAAGCGATGCGTCATGCCTGCGCCAACAGCCCCTTGTCCAAATTAGTCCCATTAAAGGTGGTGGTTGTCCCAACGCAATATCCAAGTGGCGATGCACGCCAATTGATTCGCTTGCTGACTGGTATTGAGGTACCAGCAGATAAGCGCTCAACAGATGTCGGTTTACAATGCTTTAATGTTGCAACCGTATTAGCTTTACATCGTTACTTCGACTTTGGTGAGCCATCCATTTCTCGTATTGTGACCATTACAGGTAACGTACAAAAGCCAGCTAATTATGAGGTTTTGTTTGGCACATCGGTCGCTGATTTGGTTCAGGCGGGCGGCGGGGCTTTAGCCGATACGGATGGTTATATTATGGGTGGGCCAATGATGGGGTTTAATCTGCCATCTGTGTCCGTCCCAATCACTAAAGCATCAAATTGTGTGATTGCTAGCGCACCTAACCTTTTCCCTTCAGCGCCTCCTGCTATGCCTTGTATTCGCTGTGCTCGCTGTGCGGATGTTTGCCCTGTGAGTTTACAACCACAAGAGCTTTATTGGTTTGCAAAATCAAGCAACCTAGAAAAAGCACGCGATTACAATTTGTTTGATTGTATTGAATGTGGATGCTGCACTTATGCCTGTCCAAGCAATATTCCTTTGGTGCAATATTATCGTTTTGCAAAGAGTGAAATTATTGCGCAAGACCGAGCGAAAGAAGCTGCTAATTTGGCCCGTGAGCGAAATGAATTCCGGTTGATGCGGATTGACCGCGAAAAGCAAGAGCGTGCTGAAAAGCATGCACAAAAAGCTGCAGGGGCAAAAGCAGAAGCGGCTAAGACCGAAGCTACGTCAGCAACCGAAGCGCCAGAAGATGTGGCGATGGCCGCCAAGAAGGCTGCGATTGCGGCTGCAATTGAACGTGCAAAAGCTCAAAAAGCAGCAGCTGTGCCTCAGAATGTAGTAGATGCAATCCCTTCGGTTCAAGCTGAAATTGCAGAGATTGATGCAAGACGTGAGGCAGCAAAACAATCGGTAACAGACGCGATAGCGACCAATGACGCTCAGGAAGAAAAATGAATCGATCCCCTTATCTAAGTAGTGCGCCTAGCGTCAGTCTCATTATGGTCAAAGTCATGCTTGCCCTAGTGCCAGCGATTGCGGCTTATGTATGGGTTTTTGGTGCTGGCATTTTGGTGGTGCTTGCGCTTGCATCTATTACTGCATTGCTCTGTGAAGCCTTGATGCTGAAGTTGCGCGATCGTCCGATCAAGCCTTTTTTGATGGATGGAAGTGCTTTGCTAACAGCATGGCTGTTAGCACTTTCATTGCCGCCTTTGGCCCCTTGGTGGCTTGTGGTTGTCGGAACGTTTTTTTCGATTGTGATTGCAAAGCAGCTTTACGGCGGTTTAGGTTACAACCCCTTTAATCCGGCCATGGTGGGTTACGCGGTATTGTTGATTTCTTTTCCGGTGATTATGACGCATTGGCCAGCCCCGCTTGAGTTGGCGGAAGCTAAATTAAGCTTTGCAAATCAGTTGCAATACATCTTTGGCACCTCAGACAGCTTGAGTTTAGATGCCGTGAGTATGGCCACGCCACTTGATTACTTGAAAACGCAATTAACACTTCATCATACAGTGCAACAAGTTTCGTTAGCGCCTCAGTTTGGAATGCTAGGTGCCAAAGGCGGTGAATTGGTGGTAGCTGCGTATCTGTTAGGAGGCTTGTATTTGCTTCAGCAGCGCCTCATTACTTGGCATTTGCCGATGGCATTCTTAAGTGTGTTGGCCTTGATGGCGAGTGCTTTTTATTTGCTTGATCCAGCTCACTTCGCACATCCGCTTTTTCACTTATTTACTGGTGCGTCTATCTTTGGTGCTTTCTTTATTATTACTGATCCTGTCAGTGGCCCAACAACGCCTAAAGGCAAGCTGGTGTTTGCGGCGGGAATTGCGGTGCTGACTTATTTGATTCGGGTTTACGGCGGCTATCCTGATGGTGTTGCGTTCTCGGTCTTGCTGATGAATATGTGTGTTCCACTGATTGATGCTTGGACCCAGCCACGTGTGTTTGGGCATTTTAAATGAATGCGACTATCTTAAAGCACGCGGCTAAAACAGCTTGGGTAATGATTGCGTTTACCATTATTAGTACATTTGGTTTAGCCATCATTCATCACTCAACCAAAGCACCTATTTCAAGAGCTGAGGCTGATGTTCGTATGCGTTTGTTTGGTCAGATTTTGCCCACAACTTTTTACGATAATAATTTGCTTCAAGATGCTATTAAACAAGCATCTGGCGGCGATTTAGGTAATCGTGATGAAACAATGATTCATCGTGCACGCCTAAAAAATGCGCCGGCCGCAGTGATTTTAGAAGCGACTGCACCAGATGGCTATAGTGGTGACATCAAGTTACTAGTGGCGATTAAGGCAACTGGTGAAATCGTTGGGGTGCGCGTATTAGATCACAAAGAAACGCCAGGGTTGGGCGACTACATTGATATCGGGCATGGCGATTGGATTAAAAACTTTGATGCGCAATCCCTCGAGAAGACCAAGGATGAAGCTTGGTTTGTAAAAAAAGACGGTGGTCAATTTGATTTTATGACCGGCGCCACCATTACGCCGCGTGCGGTTGTAAAGGCCGTGCATAAAGTATTGAAGTTTTATCAATCGCATCAACAAGCTATTTTTGAAACCCCATCGGGTCAAGCGTTGGCAAACTAATCGCCGACTGCATAAAGGAAATCAGATGAGTGAAGTAAATCAGGATATAACACCAGAAGTCGTGCAAGAGGCTGAAGTAAAAGCACAGCCTGAAATCCTTTACGGCGAGATTGTTGAGAATGGTCTTTGGAAACAAAACCCAGGCTTAGTGCAGTTATTGGGTTTGTGCCCAACACTGGCGATGACGATTAGCTTGGTGAATGGTTTTAGTTTAGGGGTTATGACAGCCATTGTGATGGCAGCAAGTAATGCCAGTGTTGCACCTATCCGTCAGTGGGTACCAAGTGAAATTCGTATCCCAGTATTTATTTTAATTGTCGCGGCTTTAGTGACGATGATTGACTTGTCTATGCATGCTTATTTACAAGGCTTACATTCAGTACTGGGTATTTTTATTCCGCTCATTGTGACAAATTGTATTGTGCTTGCTAGGGTTGAAGCATTTGCGGCCAAAAATCCAGTAGTGCCTTCAGCGCTTGATGGTTTTATGATGGGGTTTGGTTTAGCGCTGGTTCTTGCTACGCTTGGCGGTATTCGTGAAATTGTAGGTAAGGGAACATTATTCTCAGGCATTGATTTGGTATTTGGACCCTCTGCAAAATCGATGATATTGACCGTCATTCCAGACTACCATGGCTTTTTATTGGCTATTTTGCCGCCAGGTGCATTTATTGGACTCGCTGCATTGATTGCAACCCGCAATTGGATGTCTCAGCGCAAAGCGGCACGCGATGGTGCATTACCTGTTTCTACGCCCTTAGCCGCCTTATAGATTCCTAGTCGCCTTTATGAATGCCGAAAAGCGTACTGAGATTTTTCGTAGACTAGCCATTGCCATCCCCGAACCCAAAACAGAGCTTAATCACAACAGTGTTTTTGAGCTTCTGATTGCGGTGATTCTATCTGCGCAATCCACAGATAAAGGCGTCAATCTAGCCACCGCTAAATTATATGCAGTTGCTAATACGCCTGCCGCCATTTTTGCTTTGGGGGTTGAGGGCTTAGAGCGATATATCAAAACCATCGGTCTTTATCACAGCAAAGCTAAAAACGTGATTGCGACATGTCAGATCTTAGTTGAACGCTTTGATAGTGTAGTGCCCAATACGCGTGAGGCGCTTGAAAGCCTGCCTGGAGTGGGTCGCAAGACTGCCAACGTGATTTTGAACACCGCGTTTGGCCAACCAACGATTGCAGTGGACACCCATATTTTTCGCATCGGAAATCGTGTTGGTCTCGCGCCAGGCAAAACCCCTTTGGCGGTAGAGCTCAAGCTCATGAAAGCGGTTCCGAAAGCATTTATGCAAGATGCGCATCATTTAATGATTTTGCATGGGCGCTATACCTGCATTGCCAGGCAACCAAAATGCGGCGAATGTGTGATTCGAGATTTGTGCGAATATAAAGCGAAAGCGGCCTAAGAAATATGGCTTTATTTAATCCAACTCGCGACCAAGTAAGACAATTCTTTTTTGATACTTGGGCTAAATTTCAGGCTAAACAAACGCTCATGGATTTAGAAGCGATTGCTTTGCAAGTCATTCACATGCATCCCGAATACCATGCTGTTCTAGATGCACCTGAACGCTTCATGGAACAAGCTTACTTTCCTGAGATGGGTGAAACCAACCCCTTTTTGCACATGAGTTTACATATGTCTGTCTTGGAGCAAGTGGCGATCAATCAACCAATTGGGATTGCGCCAGCCTATCAATTACTCAAGCTCAAACATGGAAACGAATCAGATGCTCAGCATGACTTGATGGATTGTCTTGCGGAAACCATTTGGCAAGCCCAGCGGGATGGTGCCCAACCTAACTCAGATGCATATTTGGCGTGTATGCAAACTAAGCATCAACATTAAACTGTTGTCAGCCGAGATTAGATTTATCTGTCAGCTTGTTATGCAGTAAGCTAAAGTAATTAGAGGGTTCCAGCACCGTAGGCACCGCAATATCTAACATATTTGGATAGTCTTTACTGTAATGTAGGCCACGACTTTCATGCCGCTCCATTGCGCTTCGAACAATAAGCTCAGCTACTTGCAATAAATTACGCAACTCAATGAGATTGTTACTCACGCGGAAGTTGCTGTAAAACTCGTCGACTTCGTCACGTAACATTTGAATGCGATGCATCGCACGCGTCAGGCGTTTGCTTGTTCGCACAATCCCTACGTAATTCCACATCGTACGTCTTAGCTCATTCCAATTATGCGTAATAATGACTTCTTCATCCGCATCGGTGACACGGCTTTCATCCCAGTAAGGCAATGCTATGCTTGGTTTTTGAGCTTGCGCCAATATATCGTTCGCCGCGGCTTGGCCAAACACCATGCATTCTAAAAGAGAGTTGCTGGCCAGACGATTCGCGCCATGCAAACCAGTACAAGCTGTTTCGCCAATCGCATATAAGCTTGCTAAGTCGGTGCGTCCTGTATGATCTGTCATTACGCCGCCGCAGCTATAGTGTGCGGCTGGCACAACAGGAATGGGCTCTTTGGTAATATCAATACCAAGCTCCATGCAGCGTCTGTAGATGGTAGGGAAATGAGAAATCACGAAGTCTGCCGGCTTGTGTGAAATGTCTAAAAACACGCAGTCTAGGCCGCGCTTTTTCATTTCAAAGTCGATCGCTCTTGCCACCACATCTCGCGGTGCAAGCTCACCACGTTTGTCATGCTGAGGCATGAATTTCGTGCCATCAGGCAATCTTAAAATACCACCTTCGCCCCGAACAGCTTCAGTGATTAAAAAAGACTTAGCCTTTGGGTGGAACAGGCAAGTTGGATGAAATTGAATAAATTCCATATTGGCGACTCGGCATCCAGCACGCCATGCCATGGCGATGCCATCGCCTGTGCTCACGTCAGGATTGGTGGTGTAAAGATAAACCTTACCTGCGCCGCCTGTTGCTAGTATAGTTTGTTGGGACCCAATCGTCATGACTTTGCCAGTCATGTTGTCGAGCACGTAAGCGCCTAGACATTCTGTATTGTCTTGTGGTGCGCCGATACCGGCTTTACGTGAGGTAATTAAATCAACCGCAATATGATCTTCAAGCACAGTAATGTTGGGATGGCTTAGGACTTGTTCGGCGAGTGTTTTTTGAACGGCATGACCTGTTGCGTCTGCTGCGTGGATGATACGTCGATGACTATGGCCGCCCTCACGCGTTAGGTGATAGCCGCTGCCATCATCTTCGCGGGTAAATGGAACGCCCTGAGCGATAAGCCACTCCACTGTTTCGCGCGCATGACTCGCCACTTGTCTGGTGACTTCTTGATCACAAAGTCCCGCGCCAGCAATTAAAGTATCTTGGATATGCGCTTCAATGGAGTCGTCGCCAGTCAGCACTGCAGCGATGCCGCCTTGTGCCCAACTACTTGAGTTGTCGTTGATTTTACGTTTGCTAACTAGGCACACTTTTTTTTCAGAGGCCACTTTAAGCGCTACTGTTAGACCAGCAAGTCCACTGCCTATAATGAGTACATCAAATTGCTGCATAAACATCCATCACGTTGAACTTTGTGCAGTTTAGCGTTGTCTGTAAAACATGGCTACAAAATAAAAAACAAAGCTTAAGGGGATTGAGAAATGATTGATGTAAAGAATATCGCTGAAATTTCCCAAATGGGGTTCGTTGGTACTACTAGCGCAGGTTATACTTCGACTATGACAGATAATAAGAAAACGGAGCGCGCCGCTTCCAACACTGATGGTCTTGGTAGTCAGCCCGCTGGCAGTGCGATACCCGGTAATCGTGAAATCGATCAGGCGCTCGTTGAGCGTGCGCAACGCGGTGATCAACAAGCCTTCGGTATGTTAGTTGAGAAGTACCAACGTAAGCTCGGTCGTTTGCTTTCTAGAATGGTGCGAGATCAGGCTGAAGTTGAAGATGTGGTTCAAGAGTCATTCATCAAAGCTTATCGCGCATTGCCAAACTTTAGAGGCGATAGTGCGTTTTATACATGGCTCTATCGTATCGGTATTAATACCGCTAAGAATTATTTAGTTTCGTTAGGTCGTCGTCCACAAGTGAGTTATGACGTCGAAATTGAGGACGCTGAAAACTTCGAAGATGCAGAAGAACTTCGTACAGCTGAGACTCCTGAAACTGAATTAATGACCAAAGAAATTGCAAAAACGGTCAATGAAACGATGATGGCTTTGCCAGATGAGCTTAGAACGGCGATTACCTTGAGAGAGTTAGAGGGTTTGAGTTACGAAGAGATTGCAACTTTAATGAGTTGCCCGATTGGAACCGTTCGTTCACGCATATTTAGAGCGCGTGAAACCATCGCAGCAAAACTTAGGCCTTTGCTTGATACGCCTGATGATAAGAGATGGTAACAGCTGTTATTTGATTGAATGCGGTATTGACCCGTTAATGAGTATTTGAAAGTAGGAGCAAAAAATTGAAAGAAAAAATATCAGCTTTAATCGATAACGATTTAACTTTGGACGATGTTGAATATCTAATGAAGGCAATGAAAGCCAATCAAGATTTGGCTAGTTCTTGGTCCACATATCATTTAATTGGTGATGTGTTACGAGGTAACGATCTACTTCGTCATGATGTTACAGCTAATGTCATGCGCGAAATTGCCAAGCAACCAACTGTGCTTGCGCCAAAAGCGTCATTAAACAAAAAATTGAACGACAATAAACCAGTCGTTTGGTCAATCGCTGCATCAGTTGCAGCAGTATTTTTTGTTGGATTAGTTGTTTTGAAAAATCAATCACTAGAGTCGAATGTTGGCTCCATTGAAATCGCACAAGTGCTTCCATCTGAGTATTTGCGCGCACATCAATCTATGTCACCAAGTAATGCTGCCTACTTTATTCAGCCAGCATCTTTTGTATCAGCTAACTACGAATAAGCACTGCCAATAAGCCCTATGAATAATCTAAGTCAAACAAGATAATCAATGTATAAATTGATGTTCAGAAAGTATTTTTTAATCAATTTGCTGCTTGGGTTTCTAAGTGCTGCTTCAGTGACCGCTTTTGCATCTCAAGACGATGCTTGGGTGCTGTTGCAAAAAGCTTCACAAGCGGCCAGGGAGCTTAGTTACAAAGGTGTATTCGTTTATCAATCAGGCACTACATCAAAGTCTGTTCAGCTTACGCACATGAACTCAGGACAGGGTGAATTCGCCCGCATGGTTGTGTTAGATGGGGCGCCAAGAGAGGTGTTGAGTCAGGGTTCGGAAGTGGTCATTTTTAGTCCAAAAAATGAAAAGATCATGATTGAGAAGAAGCGTGGACAAAACATGTTTCCAGCATTGTTGCCTGGCAATATGGATGCCCTTAAAGTCAGCTATCAGGCCCTCATTAATGGGTCAGAAAGAATTGGTGGACGGGATGCGATGGTCGTTAACCTATCTCCCAAAGATCAAATGCGTTATGGATATCGGTTTTGGGTAGATAAAGAATTTGGTTTGTTACTAAAAGTTACAACGATGAATCAACGCGGTGACTCTTTGGAGCAGATAGGCTTTAGTCAGCTTACGCTAATGGAAGGACAAAGCTTGGATTGGTACAAACCTAAATTTGATCCAACTAAATCCTATGTGATGGACTTAGATTCGCCAGCTAAAGCCAATACTTCAGAGATTGATTGGGATATTGCTCAACTACCTTCAGGCTATCGTAAGGTTGATCAGGTCAAGCAGCCTGTTCAAGGTAAGGCGTTGCCTGTTACGCAAATGATTTTTTCTGATGGATTAGCGTCGATTTCGGTTTTCATTGAGCCCATGGCTAAAGGGTCAAAAGCCAAAGTTGGTCATACCGCTGTTGGGGCCACAAATTTTTACGCATCTATCAATGAAGGTCATCAAGTCATGGTAATTGGTGAAGTTCCTGAAGCGGCGGTTACGCAGTTTGCAAACTCGGTGAGCTTTAAGAACAAAAAGTAGTCAGCCTGCAATATAATATTTAGCCTTAAGCACAAAAGTCATTCACAATGATATTCTGTTATTTTCAGTTTAAACCAATATCATGATTCAAGAAAACGCGATTATTGTTAGCGTCGACCAAAATGTAGCCAGCTTAGAAATTATTCGTAATAAGCCTTGTGGTTTGTGCGGTCAATCTCGCGGTTGCGGCATTTCTATTTGGGGGCGTTTGTTTGGCCATCGTCCTAATATTTTTAAAGCGCAAAACACGGTCAACGCAAGCGTAAATCAAATCGTTGTCGTCGGAGTGGACGAGAATGCCTTATTGTGGAGTTCTTTTGCTGTGTATGGCATTCCCTTAGCATTATTAATTTTAGGTGCCGTACTGGGTAGCACTGTGTTTTCTGATGCTTTGCATGCTGATAGAAATACTGCATTAGGTGCTGTGTTAGGTTTGTTTATAGGCTATGTGTGGTTAAAAGGCCATCATCAAGGCGGTACGCTAGATGCGCGTTATCGTCCTGTGATTTTGGGTTTAGCAGATCCATCAAATCTGCAGTCAATTGTTAATGTCCAGTGTAAAGAAAGGTAAAGGTATGATCAAAAAAGTAGTCGTTATTTTTTTATTTTTGTTTATATTTTCAGGAATGGCATTCGCAAAAGAATTGCCAGATTTTACCGAGCTTGCTGAAAGGCAGGGCCCATCGGTAGTAAATATTAGCGTTACGCAAATGGTGCAGGGTAATGGCAATCAATTCGGTGGCATGCAAGACGATGAGCAGTTTAATGAGCTATTTCGTCGTTTTGGCTTGCCTGTGCCAGGCGGTCCAAGAGGGCAAGCACCTCAGCAAGAGTTTAAATCCCAGTCTTTGGGTTCAGGCTTCATCATTAGTGCGGATGGCTATATTTTAACGAATGCGCATGTCATTAATGCGGCCGATGAAGTGATTGTTAAGTTGTCAGATAGGCGTGAATTTAAAGCTAAAATTATTGGCTCAGATCGTCGAACAGATGTGGCGTTGCTTAAGATTGAGGCAAGCGGGTTGCCAAAGGTTTCAATCGGCGATCCAAATCAATTAAAAGTGGGTGAGTGGGTGGCAGCCATCGGTTCTCCGTTTGGTCTTGAAAACACCATGACGGCGGGTATTGTGAGTGCTAAAGGCCGTGCTTTGCCCCAAGAAAATTTTGTGCCATTTATTCAAACAGATGTGGC
>Ga0114958_10002800_pt1 | contig 12815 bp, 12 predicted proteins | sample C_130208_EF_Meta_FD_89577 | JGI IMG/M metagenome (GOLD analysis project Ga0114958, IMG submission 89577) | Freshwater microbial communities from Lake Croche, Canada to study carbon cycling - C_130208_EF_MetaG | ecosystem: Environmental > Aquatic > Freshwater > Lake | place: Lake Croche, Canada... | reverse complement strand
GTAGTTAAAACAGAGCCGCTAACTGTGCCATCTAGACCAAGACCGCCTTTATCTTTTGCATTTCCTGTAAAAGGATAATACGCAATTAAATTAGTATATAAAGAATAAGGAGGGAACATATTAATTAAGGTCAATAAACTATTATACTTAGTAAGTAAATCTGAATACTGTTGATTTAGTGTAGTTATTTGAGCTGAAATACTGGTAACATTAGCATTCGCAGTTGTAAGTTGACCATTTAAAGTAGTTATCTGAGTATTTATAGCTTTTAATTGAGTTGAAATAGAATCACTAGTCTTGATGGCAGCAGTAATACTTAAACTTGTTTGAGAAATTTTACTATTGGTTTGAGTAAGAGCAGTAGATAAAGAGTCAGCTCTTTTTTGTAAATTGGAAGTATTCACCGTTAAAGCATTCGAAAGTGAATCAAGCTTATATTGAAGCTGTACCACTTGTTTATTTAAAGCTTCAATATCATTTTTATAACATGAAATTGATAAAAAAGAGAGAATTATGAATGCATTTTTTTTCATAAACTATATTAATGTGTTGCTAAGTAAGTTATTTCAGTTTCATTTAAAGCACGATTATAGAATCTAACATCATCTATTTTACCATTAAAATATTCAGGCGTACAACATGTAATAGCTCCTATTCGCATTGAAACCAAAGTGGAAATTGGATTTTGGATGAGAGATGTAGATTTATCTAAATTTCCATTTACATAATATGTAAATGTCACCCCTCTTTTAATAATAATTATATTTATCCAATTATTTAAAGCAACATTATAATTGAATTTATCGTCTACAATATCCCAATTACCATTTGATGTTGGGTCTATTTGATTAAAAAAATATAATTTTTTACTTCCATTATATGAATACCCTAAACCTAAACCTCTATGAGGGTTAGTATTTAAGATGGTTTGACCTGGCCCTGAAGAAGAATTATCAGAATTAGGACTTGTCCATATAGAAATACTATAGTCATTTAGGCCATTATTAAAAAATTTATTGGAGATATCAATATATGATGAGCTACCATTAAAATTATATGCCGAATTTGCTTTATTATTTCTATCAATAGTTAATGTAGCTCCCTGCACTATTCCATTATTTCCAAAACCACTGCTATCGTTAGCATTTCCCGTAAATGGATAATATGCTATCAACCCATTTGAAATTGTATTTAAAGGAAAATCGTTTATTAGCTGCAATATCTTATTATACCTTGTAAGTAAATCTAAATATTTTTGATTTAGTGCCACTAACTGAGTTGAGTTATTTGAAATTGCTAAATCCGTTTTAGTCTGAGTATTATTTATTACAGTAATTTGTATTAGGGTTGTCTTTAATTGCGATTTTATGGAGTCTAAGGAAACAACTATACTAGCAACTGCTAAATTTGATTGTTCAATTGTATTATTTGCTTTTGTAAGTGCTATTGAAAGCGAATCCGTTCTATCCAATAAAAGCCTATTATTGATAGTAACAGCATTTCTTAATGAATCAATTTGATATTGCAATTGAGAAATTCTACTTTTTAAAGAAGCAATATCGCTTTTATCATTTACCCACACAATACTTTTATTACAAGATATTGCTATAACAAATAATATAATAAATCCTATATTTTTCATTTTAAAAACTTCGTATTTAAAATAAATTAAGTTGAATTTGTTTAAAACTCGAAACACCAAAATGACGCTTTTTAATAATTTATTTAATACAGCTTGGATGAACTGAATAGGGGGAATGCAAAGCTACCTTTAAATATTAATAAAAATCACTATAAAACACATAGTTAACAAGTTAATAACCAAGTATTTTAATAATATGGTCTTTTTTAAAGAATCGCATTGATTAATAATGACTTAGAGCAGTAATTGTAAATTTCGCACCTGGCGCTATTTATAAACCAGCACCATATAAGTAAATAACTTCTTGCTCAACAAAGAGGCCCCTATCATTAGGAGCCTTTTTTCGTATTTTGCTAAACTTAAATATTCAAATTATTTACCCAATGTTGCAACGTCTTTTGTGTCAAATATAGGCCACTCATAAGAAATTTTTCCGTCTTTATTAATACCATAAGAATCAAAAAGAACAGTTTTACCAGGAACTCCTTTTTTAGATTTCCAAGAAAATTCAACCCAAACATGGCCATATTTATTACCATCAGGCATTGTCACTACTTCAAAAATACTGCCACCCATAGTTAAGTTGCCATCCATTAATTCTCTTTGTTTTTTGAAGCCTTCAATAAGTACTGGCATTCTTACACCTACACTTGTATCAGTAGTTGAAGCCCATCCATTGAGTACAGACTTAGCTGTATCTGCATAAGTGGAAGCATAAGTAGCCCAGTCGCCATTGGCAAATGCTGTTATACTTTTTTTAATTAAATCTACATCTGGACCAGTGGTAGTAACTGTACCAGTTGCACTAGCTGCAGTTTCAGTTTTAACTTCATTTGTCTTACAAGCAAACATGGTAGTTGCTGTTAAAAATAATAAAACAATTTTTTTCATTTTTAAATTTTTTGGTTATTGAATTGAAACTTAAATATATTGTTTTCCTTCTAAAACTAAAAATCTTTTATATTAACTAATACAATACCGCCTTTAAACTAGGTTCAGTTTTAAAATTATCTAATGGGAACATGGGTCTTTCTATGTTTTTATAAGGCAGCCTTTTTAAATCTTGATCTACCCCACCTGGTGTAGTGGCCATGATCCAGTCTGCTCTTAAGTCATATAACTCAGGCACCAAGTAACCAATTTTAACTATCACTATATCTGATTTTCTTGGATTTAAACCAAGCCTTGTATAATCCGATTCTAAATGATAAGGTTTTCTTTTCTGCGTCACAATTACATGTACCGATCCTACTTTTACGGCTACTTCCACTTCTGCATTAATATCTCCTTTATAAATAGACTCTACCATTCCTGTTAATAAAACAGGAGGGGCATATCTATGATCAATAGCCGCACCCACAACTGCACTTACTTTTCCACCCACTCCTACTTTAAGTGCTTCTTTCACAAGTGCTGGCCCAGGAATAGATGCATAAATAACAGAAGGTCCTGCATCTGTTTTAAATTCTTTTCTTTCTAGTATTTGTTTCAATGTCCAAGTTACATCTCCTGCTCCTCCGGCTGTGGGGTTGTCTCCCATATCACTTATTAAATAGGGATGCACTTTACTTGCAATAGCTAATGCTAAACTCTCTTCTAAACTAGCAGTAGGTGCTACAAAAACAAAATTGTTTCGAACTGCCCAAAAACTTTTCGCAAGCGATTCTGCAGTAGCAGTCACTTTTTGTTGGTCATCTCCTGTTACCACCACGGCTGCGTGGTTACGAGGTGCATCGGCCCATGCATAGCCTATCCAAATAGCTGCATCTATAATGCCTTCTTGACTAGTCGCTGCGGGCAGTTGTGCATATAAACTTTTACCCGGTTCAATTCTTGTACTTGTTTTCTCTCCAGGTAGTAAAATAGGAACACCCACCCAAGCTTTATACTTTGGTTTTCCTTTTCCATTCATAAGTCTTGTCACTAAATTAGAAATTGCTCTTCTTTTTGATTCTATGGCATCTTCATGCGGTGCCATTCTAAAACAAGTAATAAAATCAGAATTCTTTGCTAAGTCTAATGATACATTACCATGCAAATCCATAGAAGTAGAAATTAATACTTTTGTTCCTACTACGGCTCTAATTTGTTTTATAAAATCGGCTTCAGGATCGTCCATGCCTTGCACACTCATGGCTCCATGTATATCAAAGAATATTCCATCATAAGGCGCATTTTGTTTTAATAATTGTAATGAATTTGATACAAGAGCATCATAAGCTTCTTTAGTCACCACACCACCTGGTAATGCATGGCCATATAATAATGGAATCCAATTAGCTTGTTTTCTTAAACTAGAATCCTTTTCTAAAAAAGGATATTCCTTAAAAATAGAATCTCCTATACTTGCATGAAAATCTTCTTCATGGGTGAGCGCGGGTGAAAAAGTACTTGACTCAATAGCTAAACCCATAATGGCAATACGTGGTAGTTTAGCTTCTGTTTTGGGTTGCGAACAACTTAAGATGACTATTGCCATCAATGACCCTATAATAATTTTGATAAGCTGGTTTGTATTTTTTTTCATATAATTAATTTTTTAAGCAGTGCTAAGTTACTCTACGAGTTTTTGTAGACTATGAATTTACTTAAAACCACCTATAATTTTGAAATAGTTATTCCTATGTTTCAAACATTGCATATTTTTAGCAAAACAATACAACTATGCAAGAGCAAAATTTCAAAAATCATACTAAAATGGATCCAGGATATCATTATGTGACACTTACTGCCATACTAATATTCTTAATAGGCTCTATTAACTTTTTAATTCAAGGTGCAGCGGAAAATAAGTACTTGGGTGCTATGCTAGTTTTGCTTTCTGTAATACTTGTATTGATGTCTTGGTACTTACGCATCTTTGCTTTAAAAGCACAGGACAGAGCTATTCGTGCTGAAGAAAATTTCAGGTATTATTTAGCGACTGGAAAAGTATTTCCAAAAGAATTACGCATGGGCCAAATTATAGCTTTACGTTTTGCGAGTGATGATGAATTCGTAGCCTTAATAGCAAAAGCTATTGCAGAAAACTTATCCAATAAGCAAATCAAAGAATTGATCAAGAATTGGAAAGCCGATCACAACAGAGCCTAATTTAAATTAACTATAGAATTAGCTTCTATCTCCCTACAGCCGGTATTACAGGTAAACTTTCGTTGCCCGTTTCATTCACAGCTTGTACTGCAAAGAAATAATTATCCTTGCTATAAGGAAGGGTCATTGATAAATTTTCTGTGTAAATTTTCTTCTGCCATAAAGGGCTGGTAGTTTCTCTTATTAATAAATAGTACCCTTTTACTGTTCCAGTTTTAGGTGCCTTCCAATATAAGTAAGATGAATTGGTTAATTTTTTCACATCTATTTTAACTTCCTCAGGAACAGCAGGCGCCTTGGCTAAATTAGACAGGTTGGCCAAGTTCATACTGGTATTTTTTCTGAGGTATTCAAAATCAATATGCTCAATGACATCTCCATAATTTATAGCATTCACCACTCTTATATCTTGATGTTGACGAGTATAGTTCTCATTCATCTCCGTAATTCTTACGGCAGCAAAACCATTTTCCACAAAGGCAGTATGATCACCCCCTCTTAAAAAACGGTCGTTTCTGTAAATCATCATTACTTGTAAGTTTTCTACATAACGCTCACCCACTTCTTTCACATAACGCGCCAATTGTCTTGACCTGCCATCGTTCTCTAGTCCAAGATTACGAATTTGCATAGCTACTCTTCCTGTATCGGTTACCGATAAGCCTTCACTAAAAACACGAATACGTGTATTGTCAACAATATTTGTTTCATTACTATTATTAGAGCCCATAATATCATTATTCAAAACGGCCTCTATTTTCCAATTTTCTTTTTTGGCTTTAGCTGCCATAAAATAGGCGCCCAATAAACCTTGTTCTTCTCCACTCACTGTTACGAAAATAATAGTGGCAGGAAAACTATGTTTACTCATTACTCTTGCACATTCCATCACGGCCACTGTTCCACTTCCATCGTCGTTGGCTCCTGGCGAATCGCCTACACTATCCATTTCATTGGAACGTCTGCTGTCCAAATGTCCACTAATAATAAAAATTCTTTTATCGTTAGGGTCGGTACCTTTTAAAGTAGCCACTACATTACCTAAAATAATAGGTCTATCAACTCTTTTTTTATCGGCATTATAAGTGGTGGTATCTATAAAGGCAGTCAACCTTCCATTACTTGCCTTTGCATAATCATTAAACCTACTCAATATCCAAGCTCTGGTAGCACCAATACCTTTTGTGGTACTTGATTGGTTACTAAGTGTTGCCCTAGTACCAAAACTAACTAGCTTAGTCAAATTCTGCGTTAGGCTATCTGCACTAATTTCTTTCACCATAGCATCTATCTCAATATCCTTTTTTATAATTTGTTGAGAAAATGAATTGGCTACAGTAGCTAATAAGAAAACTACTAAAAAAATAATTTTGTTATTCATATTTTATTGTTTAGAATAAATTTTTATAATTAAATCTTTTACTTTTTAATCTTTTATTTTTAAAATCCCCTACTTCTTCTTGTATCTTATTTTAACCTTTGCTACTCCAGCACCTATCATATCAATTTCTTTGGCAGCGGCCTTAGTTAAATCTATTATTCTTCCTCTTATAAAAGGGCCTCTATCATTAATGCGCACCACTACCGTTTTATTATTAGAAAGATTCGTCACTTCCACCTTGGTTCCAAAGGGAAGCGTTTTATGCGCAGCGGTTATTTTACTTTGTCTATATATTTCTCCATTCGCAGTTGTTTTTCCTTCATAACTATCTGCATAGTAAGAAGCTAAACCCTTGCGGGTAGTATAGCTACAGCTAGGAAGTAGCGAAATAATGAGCAAAGAAAAAAGTATTTTTTTAACCATATCTATCTTAGACCAAATTAAATGATGCTAATAAAATAGGTATTAATTACTCTTTGAATCTAAAATAACAGGGGTTTTTCCACCACCCATTATAATTACTTTAGCATTCGGAGAAGTGATAAGCCCTTTCATTACTTGTATTTGCTCGTATTGCAATTGCTTATCACCTAAGCCTGAGCTAATAATTTTTTGGTAATCGGCAATACCTTGCGCCTCCACTCTTTTACGCTCTGCCTCTTGTTTCTCTTTTTGTAAAACGAATTGCATTTTTTGGGCATCTTGCTCGGCCTTAATTTTATCTTCAATAGATGCTTTTACAGTAGCAGGTAAAACAATATTACGCACTAATAATTGCTCTAATACCAAACCACGAATTTTTAAGTTCTCTTCAATAGTTTTAAATATTCTACTTTGAAATTCATCTCTTTTTACAGAATATAAATCAACGGCTGTGTAATAAACAGCATTGTCTCTAATTTTGGTTCTTGTAATAGGGCGTACAATTACATTTTTAAAATCATAGCCTATCTCTCTTACAATTTTTGGCGCTTGATTAGATTGCACACGATATAGCACCGTTAAATCAATTACTACCTCTAAACCATCGGCCGTTAAAACACGAATAGCATCATCTCCTGCAACTTCACCTTCTGTGTGCACGCCACTCATGGTATAATTTTGCGTTCTTACATCAATAGTATTAATAGCCATTAATGGGTTCACAAAATTCAAACCACTCGTAATAACTTCATCTTGCACTTTTCCGAACATGGACTGCACTCCAATTTGTCCAGCGTCTATTTGTTTAATACAAGAAGTTAAAACACCAATTATAATAACTACTATTCCAATACTTCGAATAGTGCCCTTATGAATATTCGCAGGTAAATTCAAATTTTCAACAGCTCCCGCTGCAAAAAATAGCGCAATTCCAATTAATATAAATAGCATACAATTAAATTTAATTAGGCGCTGAAATAGCGTCTAAGGATTGACAATTTTGTCTACCTAAAATTACAATATTTAATTTTGCCTCTGTTAAAAAGATTGCTAGAATATGGTCTAATTTGAATAAATTAGCATTCTGATCAAATTTCAAACCATTCATCCTATAAAAAATATGAAAAAAATTAGCCTACTTTTTACCTTTCTTGTCTCAGCTTCTAGCCTATCCCTCATGGCTCAGACCAAGCCCGCTTGGAATGGTATATTTGCCAACATTAATAAAGAAGTTCAAGAAAATTCAAACGCTTACACTTCTTTAAAAATTGCCTCTGAAACTATTGGCCACCGTTTAACTGGTTCTGCCAATGGAAAAAAAGCCGAGCAATATGCTTATGACTTACTGAAATCTTATGGCTTTACCAACCTTCGTTTTCAACCTTTTGAAGTAGAAAGCTGGAGCCGTGGATCTTTGGAAGTAACCATTGGTGCTGATGCTGCTAATTTGAAAACAATTAAATCGGTTTCTTTAGCGCACTCTCCTGTAAAAGTAGACCTTAGCCTTGAAGTAGTTGACATGGGCAATGGTGTGGAAGAAGATTATGCCGCTAACCCTGAGAAAGTAAAAGGTAAAATTGCTTTAGTGTATTTAGGTGTTTTGCCAGGTTCTAAGCCAGGTACTCCAGGTTTACACCGTTCGGAAAAAACAGCCATTGCTACTAAATATGGTGCGAAAGGAATTATAGTTATTAATACACCTTCCAATGGAGTACTCCTTACAGGTACTGCTTCAGTTACTGGAAAATTAATTCCTATTCCTGCTGTTTGTGTGGGTAAAGAAGATGGGCTTTTATTAAAAGAGCAATTAGCAAAGGGTAAATTATATAGTCATATTAAAATGACTAATTTTTCTGGAATGATTAAAGCGCGTAATGTGGTAGCAACTTTAAAAGGAAAAACTTTACCGAATGAAAAAATTGTGATTGGTGGACACTTAGATAGTTGGGATTTAGCGACAGGCGCTATTGACAATGGTATTGGTTCTTTTTCTGTTTTAGATATGGCTAGAACTTTTAAAAAGTTAAACCTTGCGCCTGCACGTACTATTGACTTTGTTATGTTTATGGGTGAAGAAGAAGGCTTATTGGGATCAAGAGCCTATGTGGAAGATGCGATTAAAAATAAAAACATTGATCAAATTAGATACATGATGAATTATGATATGAGTAATGATATCAAAGGCTATTCTACCAGTGCAGAAGATAGTAAAGATTTATTTTCAGGCATTGGGGCTATTGCACATTCCATTGACACTTCCTTCACTAATTTATTTAGAGCAGGCGCTGGACTACATAGTGATCATCAACCCTTCATGTTACAAGGCGTGCCAACAGGCGGTGGCGCTGGTGGTGGTCTTCCTAAAAATGCAGGGCCATGTTATCATGCCGATTGTGATGTATTTAGCTTAGTAGAAGAAAGCGGCATGAAGAACACTGTTCGTTTTGGATCGATGTTATTATATGGTGTTGCAGATGCCGATGAAATTAAATCTAAACATTTTACCGATGCTGAAACAAAAGCATTCTTAATTAAAAATAATTTAAAAGAGCCATTACAAATTGCTGGCGAATGGCGCTGGAAAGATTAACAAAAAAAAGGTCTCGAATTATCGAGACCTTTTTTTTAGCAACTAAGCTACCTTTATTTCATATAAACAGTCTTACCTGTTTTAGCCGATTGAATAGCCGCTTCTAAAATTCTATTCACCATCACATTGTTTTCAGTAGAATACAAACCATAAGGTTCTATTTTCTCCGTGCCTCTTAATACTGCATGTAAATAAGAAAAGGGGTCGGTGAATACATGTATATCTTTTTCAGTTACTGTTTTTTCAGTTTCAGGTGCCGCTTCTTTATTTCTCAATCTCATTTTTTGCGCATTCACTGCTATAATATAGGCAGAGTCGCCATATACTTCCATATCCTTTCTTGCGAAAGTCCAAGACCATGAAGGTTGTAATACGGCCTGTGTTTTAGCATAGTTCACTATTATAGTAGCGTTGTCATCTACCTTAGGATAAATAGATGGCTTGAATTGATTGGTGACAGCTGTTACAGAAATGGGCGTCTCACCATGCATTAAATAAGTCATTAAATTAGCGCCATAACAACCAAAGTCTACAATAGAACCTCCCCCATTTTCAATAGGATCGGTTAACCAGTTAAAAAATTCTGGACTCACCCCAATTTCTTTAGGACCTTGATGACCATGATGAAAAACTACTTTTCTTATTTGTCCCACATAGTTTTCTTCTTTAATAAGTCTGAATGTTTCATAGGTAGAAGGATACCACGATGTTTCATAATTTGTAAGTAGTAATACATTATTTTTCTTTGCAACAGCTTGCATAGCTAAGGCTTCTTTTAAATTAGAAGCTAGTGGCTTTTCCACCATAATATGTATACCTCTTGGAGCTGCTGCTTCAGCTACTTTTAAATGTTCATGAATAGAACCGAATGCGACAACTGCTTCTGGTTTTGTTTTATCAAGTGCAGTTTCTAAATTGCTATAAAATAAGTCTTTACCTAAATTAAATTTAATAGCGTTTTTTTCAGCAATGGCTTTATTAGGTTCGTAAATACCTACAATCTCAATTACATCGGTCTTCGCTTTATTTAAAATCCAAGCTACATGGCCATGCGTAATGCCTGCCACCACTACTCTCACCGCACCAGTTTTACCGGTTTGCGCCTCTAGATTTTTTGTTATACAAAATAACCCAATAAGGGCAAGCATAAACAAAGACTTCATTTTCATATTATTAAATTTAAGTATGGACGATATGCCTAATTCGTTAATGAATTTAATGCTTTTAGTATTAAAAAAACTAGGTTTTATTTAAATAGTATATTAAAGGGATACAAAAAAGAGGGCCCCATAGAAATGGGGCCCGATTAACGATTGCTTGCTTAAACCAATAAACCTGAACTATAAAAACATTTTATTACTTATTATATTATTCAACATTAAAATTTATATACAGCCGCCACTAAGAAATTGCCTGCATACTGATTTAGATTGTTGTTATTATTAAAGAAAATTTTATCCTTAGCATTATGAAATCTTATTTCTGGAATGAGGGTTAGCTTAGAAAAATGAATATTCGCAGATAAGGTGTTTTGAAAAATGGAACTACCCACACCTACTGCATTTTTTGTATCATTAAAATATTCCGATCTTAAAGTGAATCCAAATTTTGCAGATGGGTCATAATTCACATACACAGCATTGCTTGTCCAATTCTTTCCAGAAATATTAGCAATAGTACCATCATAGTTAATACCTACCTGACTACTTACCACCCCATTCAATACTAATTCAATTTGAGATTTATCATGACCTCCTTGATAATTTAAAAAAGCTTTTAATTTGTCGTCCTTTGAACTTGTGCTCAACTGTGTAATAAACATTTTATAGGGAGAAGATGAAAAAGTAAAATCGGTGGGCTGGACAAAACCTAACATCATAGCCGATTTTTCACCTAAACTAATATCTGCTCTAAGGCCAGCATGATAAAAAGGACTATAGGAGAATCCATAACTCGTACTATAGTTTCTATTAGAATAAGCATCGGTTAATTCATAACCAAAATGTGTTGCCCATTTACCAAGGGTAAATTTTATAAATGAATTTGGCACATAACTTATATAAGCTTGTTTAATGGCTTGTGCTACACCATTATCATTATAGGAAAACTCCTGAGCTCTTTTACCCAAACCTAAATCGAGCGTAGTAGCAAAATTACCACGGGTATGATCTAACTTAATAGAAGCCATCCCTAATTGTAGAGATTGATTAGCATATGTATAGCTTGTTTTATTATTAGTAGACTGTTTTGAAAAATCACTCTTATAATACCCATCAAAATAAACGGTATAGCTAGTCGAAGCCGCAGGCGCTTTAGCGCTATCTGTTTGTGCTTTAGACAAAAGGCTCATAAATAGAAAAACGGCTATAGGAATTCTTGATTTCATGTTTGAGGATAGTTTAAAGAGTATTTATTATTAATATTAAGATATTTTATATATGTCAATTTCGATCTAAATTTTAAATTTTCTGTTATTTTAATACGACATAAATTAACTAGCTGTAAATGTGATTTTAATTTTATATTGATTTTCAATATTTTATGATAATTTAACCTCCATTTTATCATATTATATTTATTTCTATATTTGTTTATTCTGCTAAATTATAAAATAATTTCTATTTTATGATAGTTATTTAAACATATATATTTTTTTAATGTGAATACTACAGACTAAAATTAAAATAAAAGTTCTAGACTTATATTTTCGAATGTTTTTTGTTTAAGAATTATACTATTTTATATTGAAATTATTTAAACAAATAGATTATAAATGGGTTAACTTCATGATATACAATTCTCCAGTTTTTAAAAATGCAAAACAAAGCCCCTATTAGTTCTAAGATTGACAATCGCTTTGAAGCATTATTCAACTCTGCCTCCATGGCCATTATAGTGGTAGATAATAAGGGTGTTATTAATATGGCTAACCCATTTGCCAATACTTTATTTGCTTATACAGAAGAAACCATGGTCGGTCAAATGCTGGAGCAACTTATTCCACAAAGACACCATACTAAACATGTAGGCCATAGAGATGGTTATATAGATAAGCCTAATGCAAGGTCAATGGGCTTAGGCATGACATTATCTGGTATGAAAAAAGATGGTACGGAATTCCCTGTAGAAATTAGTCTTGGACATTTTAAAACGGAAGAAGAACAGTATGCAATTGCCTTTATTGCTGATATCACTAAGCGAAAAATAAATGAAGAAAAGATAATCACACAGCAGCTAGAGATGGAAAAAGAAAAAGAGGTAAATGATTTAAAATCAAGATTCGTTTCCATGGCCTCTCATGAATTTAGAACGCCCTTAAGTACTGTTTTATCTTCTGTCTCTTTGCTTTCAAAGTACACTACTACAGAAGATCAACCAAAAAGAGACAAGCATATAGACCGTATTAAATCTTCTGTTAAAACATTAACCGATATATTAAATGAATTTTTATCACTTGGTAAGATTGAAGAAGGAAAGGTAGATGTGAATGCAGAAGTTTATGACCTAGTTGAATTTATGAATGGAATGGACAATGAAATGTCTGTTTTATTAAAACAGGGGCAAAACTTTATATTCAATCACAAGGGGAATACACAAACCTATACCGATAACAATTTATTAAAGCATATCATGATTAATTTGCTTTCTAATGCCATTAAGTTTTCTCCTGAAAATGCAAATATTAT
>Ga0114958_10002799_pt1 | contig 12816 bp, 14 predicted proteins | sample C_130208_EF_Meta_FD_89577 | JGI IMG/M metagenome (GOLD analysis project Ga0114958, IMG submission 89577) | Freshwater microbial communities from Lake Croche, Canada to study carbon cycling - C_130208_EF_MetaG | ecosystem: Environmental > Aquatic > Freshwater > Lake | place: Lake Croche, Canada... | reverse complement strand
GCAATGACAGTGAAGCCAGCGTCTCGTCATCAAATTCAAGCGCGTTGCCTTGATCAAGATCTTCAGGATCAAGACGCCCGCCAGGAAACACATAGGCGTTTGCTGCGAAGGCCATCGTGCTCGCCCTACACATCATGTAGGTTTGCAAGCCCTGCTCTGTTTCGCGCAACAACAGGACTGTCGCGGCCGATCGTGGCGCAACCGGTTGCCAATCAGCGGCACCGGTTGCCAATTCTCGAGCGCGCAGGAGCGCGTGCTCGGGAAACCCACTAGTCACTACTCGGCGACCTCAACAATGAGTTCGACCTCAACAGGCGCATCAAGCGGAAGGGCTGCAACACCTAGTGAGGAACGAGCATGCACTCCCTTGTCGCCGAATGCCTGCAACAAAACGTTGCTCGCTCCATTGACCACTACCGGTGCCGATACGAATTCAGGCACACTTGCAACAAAACCGGTGACCTTGACCACGCGAACAACCTTTTCTAGGTCGCCGATTAATCCCTTAATCGCAGCGATGCCATTAAGCGCACAAATTTTTGCAAGCTCATGCGCTTCTTCAGGTGTGACAGTGCCGCCCACTTTGCCGGTCATTGGCAGTTCGCCATTAACCATTGGCAGTTGTCCCGACAAGAAAATGAGGTTGCCGGTACGCACTGCAGGCACATAAGCCGCAACTGGCACTGCTATTTCTGGAAGAGTCAGGCCGATCTCAGCCAAACGACTTTCAACGCTCATGGTGGTTCTCCTTAACCAGCTAATGGACGCTTGAAATACGCCACAAGTTGTTCAGCATTTTGGCCAGGCACGACCTGCACCAATTCCCAGCCGTCAAGACCCCAGTTATCAAGGATCGCCTTCGTGGCGTGGATGAGGAGCGGAGCGGTGGCGTATTCCCATTTGGTCATGATCTGACCCTAGCGATAGCGACCTGCGCGTCGTGCGGCTCCTCGGATTACGCTGGAGGAATGGTCAACTGGTCGGGCACCGCGTTGCATGTGGTTTCTGGCAAGGGCGGCGCCGGAAAGACCACGGTTGCTGCTGCACTCGCGATCAATTTGGCTCGCGATGGCAAGCGCACACTGCTCATGGAGGTTGAAGGCCGCCAAGGCATCGCTCAACTTTTTGATACGCCACCGCTTCCTTATGAAGAGCGTCGGATTGCGATTGCTCCAGGTGACGGTGAGGTATGGGCCTTAGCCGTGGACGCCGACGATGCTCTCATCGACTATCTAGCGACCTTTTACAACCTAGGGCGAGCTGGCTCGGCTTTGCGAAAAATGGGAGCGATTGACTTCGCGACCACCCTGGCTCCCGGGCTGCGCGACGTGTTGCTCACCGGCAAGGCCTGCGAGCTCGTTCGTCGAAAGATTAAACGCACCGCTAACTCCTATGACGCGGTTGTAATTGACGCGCCACCCACGGGCCGGATCGCACAGTTTCTCAACGTGACCGCTCAGGTTTCATCACTTGCTAAGACTGGCCCCATTCATCGCCATGCTGAAATGGTGATGGGCGTTATTAGTTCGCCACAAACCGCAGTTCATCTGGTCACCTTGCTTGAAGAAATGCCGGTGCAAGAAACCATCGATGGCATTCATGAACTCCAACGAGTGAACCTGCCCACGGGCGCCATCTTTGTGAACATGACAAGAAATCCCATTCTTGATGAAAAACAAAGTGCCAAGGTGCGCAAGGGAACCTTGGCAATCAAGAAAATAAGCGAGGTCGCGATCGAGGCCGGTATCCGCCAGCCTGTCGAGATTCTTGCGGACGGCTTGCTGAGAGAAGCGAACGATCATGTCGTGCGTGCAGATTTAGAAACTCGCGAACGTGCGCGGATCGATGAGTTGCAGATCCCAACAATCACACTGCCATACCTCACGCGCGGAATCGACCTTGGAAGTCTTTATGCACTGGCTGAGGTTATGTACGACGAGGGTGTGCGATGAGTGCATTCAATATTGACGCGCCGCACTTTGACATAGACGCCATCGTGCTTAATCCAGACATTCACATCATCGTGTGTACTGGTGCTGGCGGCGTTGGAAAAACCACTGCAGCAGCAGCACTTGCGTTGCGTGCGGCCGAACACGGTCGCCAAGTGTGCGTTCTAACTATCGATCCGGCTCGCCGACTCGCACAAGCTATGGGCGTTGAAAAACTCGACAACACTCCGCGTCGCGTTGTTGGTATTGAACAACTCCACGGATCCGGGTCGCTGGACGCGATGATGCTTGATATGAAACGCACCTTCGATGAAGTTGTGGAAGCGCACTCCGATCCCGAGCGCGCTCAACAGATTTTAGAGAATCCGTTTTATCAATCCCTCTCGTCTTCCTTTGCTGGTACTCAGGAATACATGGCGATGGAAAAACTTGGGCAGTTGCACGCCCAGGCACGCAGTGAAGGAACGTGGGATTTAATCGTGGTGGATACACCGCCATCGCGAAGCGCCCTTGATTTTCTTGATGCGCCTGCTCGACTGGGTTCATTTTTGGATGGCAAGTTCATTCGCATTCTTGCTGCGCCAGCACGTGGCGCGGGTCGGGGTATCGGAAAGCTCGCTGCGGTCGGGTTTGGCTTCTTCACTAGTGCGTTGTCAAAGATTCTGGGTTCACAGGTTTTAAATGATGTTGGGGCTTTTGTCACTGCGATTGATTCGACTTTCGGCGGTTTTCGCGAGCGGGCTGACGCAACGTATGCGCTTCTTAAGGATTCTCATACGTCATTCATCGTGATCGCTGCGCCTGAGCCTGATGCGCTTCGGGAAGCGTCGTACTTTGTCGAGCGGCTGCACGCTGATTCCATGCCACTGGCTGGGCTGGTGCTGAATCGAGTGCAAGAAGTGACCTTGGCTGCCGTTTCTCGAGAGCAGGCACTTGCCGCCGCCGAAGTCTTGGAACTTGGAGATGTGAACCAGAAGTTGGCAGCAGCACTCTTAGAACTTCATTCTGAGCGAGCAGCCATGGTGCAACGACAACAAGATGTTGCTGCAAGATTTACATCTGCGCATCCAGGTGTTCCCGTGGTGACGGTGGTTGCGTTACCGCAGGATGTGCATGATCTGAGCGGGCTGCGTGAAATTGGCGAACTTCTCGCAGATTAAGAAACGCGAGCTACGCCGATAGTTCCGCGAGCAAAGTCGTCGCTGGCGTTTTGCAGCAACATGCTCCAAGAAGCAACATTTGGGCGACGGCGAAGCAGCGCACGACGTTCGCGCTCTGTCATGCCACCCCACACGCCAAATTCAACGCGATTGTCGAGGGCATCGGAAAGACATTCGGTGCGAACTACACAGCCTGAACAAATTGCTTTCGCGCGGTTTTGGGCTGCGCCTTGCACAAACAAAGTATCCGGATCTGAGGCCTTACAAGCTGCGTTTGCTGCCCAATCACTGTCAACACTCATTCCGAATGGCCCCTTTTTCTTCAGGATCCGACCGCTTTGCGGTGATCCGCCCCATATCTGACTAGATAAATCTACGCAGATACAAATGAGGAGAATAGGTTCAGAAGGACTATGAGGTACTAGTCATTTATAACTATAGGGTGATGGCTATTAGTTCATCCCAAGTGCGGATTTAACGGTTGCCGCAACAAATCCACCATCCGCGCGTCCCTTAACCGCCGGCTGCACCAGTTTCATGACGGCCCCAAGCGCAGCCCCACCGCTAGCTCCGCCAGCCTGCACCTGCGTCACTGCCGCGTCGATGATGGCCCGGATTTCATCTTCAGTCATCATGTCTGGCAGGTATTTGCCCAGAATTTCCAGTTCTTCGCGCTCTTTTGCAGCCAAATCTGGGCGCTGAGCATCGTCATAGGCCGTTGCGGCCTCTCGGCGCTTCTTAGCCTCGCGTCCAAGCACCGTGAGCACATCTTCATCACTGAGCACCCGAGCTTCCTTGCCAGCCACCTCTTCATTGGTGATCGCGGTGAGGGCCATCCGAAGGGTGGATGAGGTAAGCGCGTCGCGGGCCTTCATCGAGGTCGTCAGATCCGCGTGCAGCTGCTCTTTTAGGGATGTCATGACCTCATTGTGGCCTACCTACGAATTGGTGGGAACGCCTTTGGGATGTCACCATCAACCTATGGGACTAGGAAAAGCACTGGCGCGAACCGCAGTCGTGGGGGCTGCCGGTCTGGCTTACGCCTATTGGGAGGCTCAGCAGTTCACCCTGCGGCGTACCGAAATCACGGCTTTGGCCCACGGCCAGGCTGATCTGCGCATCCTGCATCTGTCTGACCTGCACTTCATCCCAGGTCAAGACAAGAAGCGCTCCTGGCTGCGTTCCCTACGAAACACCAACCCTGATGTTGTGGTCGTTACCGGCGATTTCTTGGCTCATGTTGATGCAATCCCGCATGTGATCGACAGCCTTGATCCTTTATTCGACATTCCTGGGGTCTTTGTTCTGGGCAGTAACGATTACTACGCGCCGCGACCAATCAACCCAGCTAAATATTTCAGTGGCCCATCTCAATTAGAACCACACCGCCCAATGCTGCCTTGGCACGATCTCGTTGACGGCTTGCAAGATATGGGCTGGACCGATCTTTCAAATACGTCCGCCATGATCACGGCTGATGGGCGCACCTTAGAAATGCGCGGCGTCGACGATCCACATATTGGGCGCGATCGCTATCACGAAGTTGCTGGCGCATTTGATGCCACTTCAGATCTTGCGATCGGCGTCGTGCATGCGCCCTACACCCGGGTTCTTGACGGCTTTGTTGGCGATGGTGCGGATCTGGTACTTGCCGGTCACACGCACGGCGGACAACTTCGCATTCCCGGCTACGGCGCTCTAGTCACCAACTGCGATCTTGATCGATCCAAAGCGCGGGGGCTTTCACATTACGAAGTTTTAAGTGCCGATGGCGACTTCCACGAAGCGCCACTACATGTATCAGCCGGCTGCGGCACGTCGCCGTATGCACCGTTTCGTTTTGCTTGCCGCCCCGAAGCTACTTTGCTGACCCTTACCGCGCCAGTTTCAGCCAATCTTCGTTAAACTGCGCCGACTACTTCGCACCAAGACTCGCGCTGCCATCAACTCGTTGATGTTTTCAAAGCTAAAGGAGGAACAGTGATGGACCGTCGTCCTGCTGTTCGCGATCTGGGAAAAGTCACCGGTAAATATGTGCAAGCCATGGGTTGGCGCTCGGTAAATAACCACGTGAATATTTCGTTGGTAAATAAATATGTCTACTTTGAGGTGCCCAAGGCTGGCTGCGGCACCATGAAGTCCACGCTGGGTGGATTAGAAGCGGCCCGCTTCAACGAATCTCTGGTTGAACTCGTACAAGACAACCCACACCAGCGAAAAAATGCCACGCCTTTTGTGAAGCCGTATCAACTTCCAAATGACCAAATCGAAGAGATTCTCACTAGCCGCAAACTGACACGATTTGCCGTGGTTCGCGAACCCGCATCCCGACTGCTTTCGGGATGGTTAGAAAAAATCAATCAAGGTCTCCCGCAAGCAGACCCGATTTTTGGCATTTTGCAAGAACAGGGTCGCGCCCCTGCATCTCCACGAGATATTTCTTTTGAAGACTTCATCGACGTTGTGTGCTCGTTACCTTCGCGTCAGCAGGATCCCCACTGGCGTCGTCAAAGCGATCACCTTGGTCTGGATTTCATTAAGTTCAATGAACTGATCCACCTCGAGGATCTTGAAAACTCATGGGAGCTTCTGGGCAAACTCACTGGCGCTCCAGGCTTAAAGGAAGACTTTTTCTGCAAAAAAGCCACCCATGCTGGTTCGCACATGAGTGAGCATTACACGCCCGAGTTACTGGCAAAGGTCGCCAGTTCATATGCCAAGGACTACGAGGCCTTCGGTTATGCCGTACCGACTCTGGGTTAAAGCAACACAAGCGGCCTACGCGCCACTTGGCGATCCAGCGCATGCGCAAGGCGCCGAAAAATACATGAAGAACATTGCCCCGTTCATCGGGATGGGGACCCTGCCTAGGCGCGCTGCTCTCAAAGCAGCCTGGAAACCCTTGCCTGAACTTGATGAAGCGGACCTCGCAAAATTCTGTTTAGCTATGTGGAAATTACCTGAGCGCGAATACCAATATGCAGCCTGTGATCTCTTAGCTTGGAATAAAACTTCGCGCAGCGACGACTTTTTGATCAACCCCTTGAAAACGCTGATCATCACAAAATCTTGGTGGGACACCATTGATGCCCTCAATTCCAATGCAGTAAACCCGTTGATTCGCAAGCATCCTGAGCTTGTTAACACCATCTGGGAATGGATCGAGTCCGACAACATTTGGCTCGTGCGCGTTGCCATTCAGCATCAACGAGGCAGCCGTAACAGCACTGACCTTGATTTACTTTTCTCCATGTGTGAACCGCACATTGCTGAGAAGAACTTCTGGATTGCCAAAGCCATCGGTTGGGCTTTGCGGGATGCCTCGGCCTATTGGCCAGATGAAGTGCAGCGCTTTATCACCAAGCATCCAGACATTTCCAGTGTTGCCCGCCGAGAAGGTCAGCGCGGAGTTGACCGTGCGCTGAACAAAAAACTACTTTGAAGCTGCGACGATCTCCGCGATCTGAACGGCGTTGAGAGCTGCGCCTTTACGAAGGTTGTCATTGCTAACAAACAGCACCAGACCCTTGTTATCTGCAACGGACTGATCTTGGCGGATGCGACCAACGAGCGAGGGATCAATACCGGCGGCAGCGAGCGGAGTTGGAACGTCGACGACTTCAACGCCAGGAGCGGCCACAAGGAGCGCAATCGCTTCAGCAGGGGTGAGCGCTTGCTCAAACTCGACGTTGATTGAAAGCGAGTGGCCGGTAAAGACCGGAACGCGAACGCAGGTTCCAGCAACGAGCAAGTTTGGAATATCGAGAATTTTGCGGCTCTCATTGCGCAACTTCTGCTCTTCGTCAGTTTCAAGCGATCCATCATCAGCAAGGTTGCCCGCAAACGGAATCACATCGAAGGCGATTGGCGCAACGTATTGGCCAGGGGCTGGGAACTGCACAGCTTTTCCACTGTGAGTAAGCCCTTCAATGTCTTGACCTACAACTGCGCGAACTTGAGTTGCAAGTTCTTCTACTCCAGCAAGTCCAGATCCTGAAACAGCTTGGAAGGTACTTACAACGAGGCGACGTAATCCAGCAGCCTGATGAAGCGGCTTCAACACTGGCATCGCTGCCATGGTGGTGCAGTTCGGGTTCGCAATGATGCCCTTGCGCATTTCCGCAATCGCTTCTGGGTTCACTTCGCTGACGACCAAAGGCACGTCAGGATCCATTCGCCAAGCAGAGGAATTATCAATCACGATCGCGCCGGCAGCCGCGTACTTCGGTGCTAAAACTTTCGAAGTTGAACCACCCGCAGAAAACAATGCGATATCAATTCCGCTGAGGTCAGCAGTTTCAGCATTCTCAACGATGATGTCTTCGCCACGGAAAGGCAACGTGGTTCCCGCTGAACGAGCCGATGCCATGAAGCGAATGCGCTCAATGGGAAAGTCCCGTTCTTCCAATAGGCGACGCATTACTGCACCAACCTGACCGGTGGCTCCAACAACAGCTACATGCATGCCGCGACTCATCGTCCGCTTCCTCCGTACACCACTGCTTGGCCGTCAACATCGAGACCAAATGCAGAGTGAAGTGCTTGAACTGCACGCTTGGCGTCATCAACGCGAGTCACGACCGAGATACGGATCTCGGAAGTGGAAATCATTTCAACGTTGATATCAGCGTCAGCAAGTGCAGTGAAGAAATCAGCCGAAACACCAGGATGCGAGCGCATTCCTGCACCCACGAGTGAGACCTTTGCAACTTGATCATCAATGATCAAGTTCTCAAAACCAATTGATGACCGCTTGCTTTCCAGCGCTTCAAGAGCTTTCTTTGAAGTGCCAACCGGGCAAGTGAATGAAACGTCAGTTCGACCAGTGGCTGCAGCAGAAATGTTCTGCACAATCATGTCGATGTTGATGGACGCGTCAGCTAGAGCACGGAAAATTGCCGCGGCCTCGCCTGGCTTATCCGGCACACCAACCACAGTGATTTTTGCATCGTTTACGTCTGCGGCCACACCTGAAATAATCGGCTGTTCCATGGCTGTTCCTTCTGCGATAGCGGTAGCGATGACTTCTGGTGACACGACATAGGTTCCATCAAGTTGAGAAAACGACGAGCGCACATGAATTGGCACATTAAAACGCCGCGCATATTCAACGCAACGAAGATGCAGCACCTTGGCGCCCACTGCCGAAAGTTCCAGCATTTCTTCATAGGTTACGAATGGCACTCTGCGAGCTGCCGGCACAATTCGAGGATCAGCACTAAAAATGCCGTCAACATCCGTGTAGATCTCGCAGACCGATGCGTTAAGCGCAGCAGCAAGTGCAACGGCCGTAGTGTCGGAGCCGCCGCGGCCAAGGGTGGTGATGTCTTTGGTGTCGTACGAGACGCCCTGGAAACCAGCAACGATGGGTATGGCACCTGCTGCAAGTGCCTCTTGAATGCGGCTCGGGGTAACGTCGATGATTCGAGCGGCGCCATGAGCAGTGTCGGTTATGAGACCGGCTTGCGAACCGGTGTACGAGCGGGCATCCGCACCCAGGTCTGCAATCGCCATTGCCAAGACCGCCATCGAAATGCGCTCCCCGGAGGTCAGCAGCATGTCCATTTCACGCGCTGGAGGGTTACTGGAAACCTGATTAGCCAAGTCCAAGAGTTCATCGGTCATGTCGCCCATTGCTGAAACGACGACAACAACTTCGTTTCCAGCCATTTTGGTATCGACAATGCGGCGCGCAACGCGCTTCACACTCGAAGCGTCAGCAACGCTCGAGCCACCGAATTTCTGCACAATCAAGGACACGATAGAAAAGTCTACTCGCCGAAACGTCAGCGTTTTGCCGTGGCTATTTCCTCATAAATACAGGTCGAATTCCCCGGTAATTTGGATCACTGAGGCGGGGACAGCTTTAGACCCGGCGCCGACCTTCAAAAGCGCGCCCCAGGGTTACCTCGTCTGCATATTCAAGATCGCCACCGACTGGCAAACCACTGGCCAGCCTTGACACGGCAATGCCGAGCGGTGAAATCAAACGTGCAAGGTACGTAGCAGTTGCTTCGCCTTCAAGGTTTGGATCCGTTGCCAAAATAATTTCGACGATCCCAGCATCAGCAAGACGAACCATCAATTCACGAATGCGTAAATCATCGGGACCGATGCCTTCAATCGGACTAATCGCTCCACCAAGCACGTGATATCGACCCTTAAACTCGCGAGTCTTTTCAATCGCCACGACGTCTTTTGATTCTTCAACGACACACAAGATCGTTTGATCTCGACGTGGGTCTCGGCAAATCCGGCACTGCTCTTGCTCGGCAACGTTGCCACAGACTGTACAAAAGCGAACTTTTTCTTTCACTTCACGTAAAGCATCTGCAAGGCGAAGCACATCAGTTGGATCTGCGGCCAGAATGTGGAACGCAATGCGCTGCGCACTCTTGGGGCCAACACCTGGAAGTCGCCCAAGCTCATCAATGAGGTCTTGAATAATGCCTTCGTACATCAGTGCTCAATCTCGCCGATTTGGGTCGCGCCTAACGCGCGAATTGCAAGATCAACACCGGACTCATCATCTTGGTCATCGTCGTCCAGGCTCGGTGCATCAACTTCTGCGGCTACCGCCATCGATGCTGCCCCACCGTTGCCGTTGGGAGCAATTGCATTTGGCGCCAGCACCACATCAATGCGCACATCAGCGCGCATGACATCAAGAATTGCCTGACGAAGACGCTCGTCGTGGCCACTCGTGCGAGCGTTGTTTACTTGGCCCGCATTGGGCACACCAACGGCCAAAGTGCCATTGGCAACCGAAAGCGGCTGGGAAGCGTTAAAGAGCATCCACGCAACGCGCGAATACGTTTTGGTTGCTTCCATCACAGCAGGCCACATAGTTACGAAGTCCGAAAGCGGTGGAGCCTCACCGATTGCGCCGCTTACCGGGCCAGTCGTTGACTTGGCTTCAATAGGCGCGGCTTGGGCTGGTGGGCCAGCCTTTGGGATCTTTGACGCAGCCGCGACCTTTGGTGCAGCGGCCGCGGTTTCTGGAACTGGAACTGCCTTCATACGGCTGACTGAAGCTGCCGGTGCGGTTTCAATTACTGACGAAACTTCAACGTCGGAAGCTATTTCCTCAACCGGAACTGCGTCAATGATCAAGCCTGCTGTCGATGGCGCGATATCGGAAAGTTTGCGTGCAACAGGTGGCCCGGAAACCGCAGGCGCGGCAGCTTGTGCACCCGCACCAGGTTTCGCAGCGAGCATTGCATCAACAGGCGCCGAAGCTAAGCGACGTTCGATTTGATCCAGACGTGCGCGCAGACCGCGCTCATCAGCATCAATTGCTGGCAGCAACAGCCGAGCGCACATCAGCTCAAGTTGTAGTCGAGGCGCTGTTGCACCTTTCAACTCACCAAGTGCTTCGCTGACGATGTCTGCTGCGCGTGAAAGTTCAGCGGTGCCAATTAATTTCGATTGTTCAAGTTCACGTGCGATGAGTTCATCTGGTCCGTCAATCAATGCGGCTGCAGCTGCGCCGGGCACATGCTGCAACACAATCAGATCTCGAAGCCGCTCAACAAGATCACTCACAAAGCGCCGAGGCTCGTGACCAGCGTCCATCACTTTTTCAATCGTGCCAAATAGCGCAGCGCCGTCGCGAGCGATCAGCGCATCAACAGTTTCATCAAGCAAAGTCATATCTGTCATACCGAGTTGCATCACGGTGTCTGCGTAGGTCACGCCTTCAGGCCCAGACCCGGCAATGACCTGACCCAGGATCGACAGACTGTCGCGCACACTGCCTGCGCCGGCCTTCGCGATCAGTGCAAGAGCAGCGGCGTCAGCTGACACACCCTCTTGTTCGCAAATTGACGCCAGGTGAATCTGAAGTTCGCGAGCCGCAACCAACCGGAATGTGTAGTTGTGTGTACGAGAACGAATCGTTGGCAGCACTTTGTCGACTTCGGTGGTCGCAAAAATAAAGCGCACATGCGGCGGTGGCTCTTCAACCAGTTTCAAAAGCGCATTAAATCCTGCAGACGTGACCATGTGGGCTTCATCGATGATGTACACCTTGAATCGAGAAGAAGCCGGCGCAAACATTGCGCGCTCGCGCAGATCACGGGTGTCTTCAACACCACCATGACTAGCGGCATCTAATTCAATGACGTCGATCGAACCCGGACCATTAGGAGCGAGATCAAGACAGCTTTGGCACACACCACATGGAGTGGGCGTTGGGCCTTGCTCACAGTTCAGTGAGCGAGCCATGATGCGCGCGGTTGAAGTTTTACCGCAGCCACGAGGGCCAGCAAAAAGATAGGCGTGGTGCGTGAGGTTATTTTGCAAGGCTCGAGTCAGTGGCCCAGTGACGTGCTCTTGACCGACCACTTCCGATAGGGAAGCTGGGCGATAAGTGCGGTACAGGGCCATGGACACGGAGATAACTCTATTGCGACGGCGCTTGCGCCAAGACGACAAATAGGGACCCCCCGCACACCCGCCAGAGCTCACCTGTCCTTGCTGCCTTCCGGCCCTGGGGAGATTCAGCGAGATGACGCCGCACGAGGGGTCGCGATAACTGTACGGGCAGGCAGCAGGAACGTGCCAACTCGGATGTCGGTAGGCTCCTCCACGGAGGATTCGCCTAGTGGCCTATGGCGCTCGCTTGGAAAGCGGGTTGGGGGTGACCCCTCAGGGGTTCGAATCCCCTATCCTCCGCCAGATGAAAGCCGCCACCTGTGGGCGGCTTTCGCATTTGTCGTTCGGGCAGATCAAGTTCAGCCAGATCCATAGGGTGTAGCCATGAATCCATTCATGATCATTTGTACTTATCAGCCAAACACAGACATGGCTGAAGTAGCCAAAGTTATCCCCCAGGAACAAGCCGTGGCGAAAAGCTTGCAGGATGCAGGCCGTCTGGGTGCAATTCACCTAGCACTACCGCGTGGCACGGTGTTTCTCGAAGTCAACGCCGATGACGCCAGCGCAGCCGAGTCCACAGTGCGGGAACTGCCCATGTCTAAGTGGTGGGACCTTGACATCTTTCCTCTTGTCCGCCCGCACTAAAAAGGCGCCGCTGACCCAGCTTCACCGCGCTTTTCCTGGTTATTTAGCAACCTTGACCTTCAAGTACCTGGTCGTTCCCCCACCTGTCGGGACAATGGTCACGGGGTAAGTGCCAGAAATATTCAATCGCAACACCGGCAGATCCAACGTGCCATCAGGCTTGGATTGCACTGTGCCAACGACTAGGTACTTGCCATTCACCTTGATCCGTACGAGGTAGTTCCTGGATGGATTTACCTCAACGGCGACCAACCCCAGCAAGTGTCCTCGCTGGGAAATAACGGTCGGTGCTTTGCCAATTTTGGTTGCGGTCGGGTTCTTCATTACGCGGTTTGTTGCCCGACTCGCGACCTTGGACCCGACAACAATTACGCCGCGGCTTAGCACCTGAGTCGTTATCGGGTTTCTTGGTAGAGCCGATTTCGTAGAGAGCGCGACTACCTCAGGCGTGGCCACCGGATTTGAGACGATCGGGATTGGCGTAACCACAGGTGTTGGGACGGTGGCCGGCGAAGTGGGATCAGATTGCCCCCCACCAGTGCTTGCGGGCGTGAACTTCACCAAAGGCGGCAGTACATATGTGGTCGAAACTGAGTCGTTAAACGGCAAGATCGACGGCGGCGTGCCGCCAGGCGTTGGGTAGTACATCCGGACCATGGCTTGGATACCCGTGCCCACTGTTG
>Ga0114958_10002798_pt1 | contig 12816 bp, 21 predicted proteins | sample C_130208_EF_Meta_FD_89577 | JGI IMG/M metagenome (GOLD analysis project Ga0114958, IMG submission 89577) | Freshwater microbial communities from Lake Croche, Canada to study carbon cycling - C_130208_EF_MetaG | ecosystem: Environmental > Aquatic > Freshwater > Lake | place: Lake Croche, Canada... | reverse complement strand
TAATTATTACTCATACTTAAATTACAACGACAACATATCGGTCTTAAGTTTTCTAAAACAGATGTACCTCCTTTACTTTCAGGTATATTATGTCCAACATGAAAATCAAAGACATTTATGTCATTTTTACACCAATGTATGTAACATTTTGATGTATAACGTTTTCCAATAAATGTTAACCATACTTGTTCACGAAGTGCTTTTGGTATAACTACTTTTAACATTTAAATAAATTTAAAATTATTTAAATGCATTTGTTTAAATGTGTTTAATTTAATCATTAAACACGTTTTCTTCTAGTTGTTCCATGGGATTTAATCCAGATCTTTTATATTGTTGATATAATTTCCAAAGTAATTTTTCAGGTGGTCCATCGGCATTTAATGCAGTACGAAATTTTGGTATATTTCTTAAAATATTAATACAATTATTTCTAATATAATTAATTTCATTATTTAATTTTTGTTTATGTGATGAAAATATCATTTCAAATTGTTCAAAACTATTTGCTATACCATAATACGGTATTTGGAATATATCATAAATTTTTTTAAGATGTGCTAAACAATCTTTTGTATGTTTTTTTTTATCTAAAACGTGTCTAGAATTATTAATTTGTCGTTTCATATCATTTGGAAGATAATGCCGAGTAACACTTCTATGTCTTGTTGGTACACCTTGAAATGGTGCTGGAAGTTTTACTCCAAATCGATATGTGTTATTGTAAGGATTTGTAAAATTTTTATTATTATTAATTTTGTAATGTTGATATAATTCCCAAAGTAATGTATTTGGTGAACCAGGATTTATAACCGAATTTATAGATGCATCAAATGCGGCAGCAAATTTTGGTATATTTTTCATATAATTTAAACAATTATTAATAATATAATTAATTATATTTAATAATTCTGGATGCAATTTAATAAATCTATTAAATTGCATACGTGTATGTAAATCTTGGTTATTTGGATTTTTAAAAACATTATGAATTATTCTAAATGCAGCAAAACAAGGACCTGTTACTGTACGTACATTACGTCTAGTAATATGTGTTTGAATCACTTCTTCTGGTATATATGGTAAATTTTGATAATTTTTATTAGATACTCCAAAATTAACATTGTTAACATTGTTATTGTTGTTAACATTGTAAACTTGGTATAATTCCCAAAGTAATGTTTGAGGTGAACCGCTATTTATAATTGAAATTAAATGTGCATCCCATGCAATATTAAATTTTGGTATATTTTTCATAAAATTTAAACAATTTGGGTTAGATCTAATATAATTAATAGCATCAAATAATATTTTTGGTGTAGGTGTTAATTGATCACGTAAAAAAAGTTTATTAAATTGCATACGGGTAGTTGCAATTTCATGTTCACTTTTAAAAATATTGTGAATTATTTTAAATTGCGCCAAACACGGTGTTGTATAATTTCTTACAACTTTTTTAATAGATTGTTTTTTAATTTCATATTTCATATCATTTGGAAGATAATGCCGAGTAGTACTTCTACGTCTTGTTGGTACACCTCGAAATGGAAGTGAAAGTGGGTGATAATTTTTACGTCTGGTGGATACTCCAAATTTAACTGTCTTAAAACGCAACTTGTGTAAATTATACAAAAACCACATATTATCAGTTTCAAAATTTTGAAATAACGATGGATACCGTTGTAAAAGAAACTCTATACAATTATCATTTTCAAGTTCTTCAAATTTATTAAGAATACGCGTTTTAAGATATGGGTCTTTGTTAAGTAATTTTTTAAATCTTGGTAACGTGTTTGCGAACCATCCATCCAAATATAATAATTCTTGTAATTCTTTTAATAATGAATTACATCGGTCCTTTGCTGGTTTTAATTGACCAGCAATTTTTACACGTAATTCTACTGGTAAATCTGATATCAGGGAAGAAAGTTTAGGGTCCATTGGACTTCCAAATTTAGATTTTCCAAATTTAGATTTTCCAAATTTAGATTTTCCAAAATAATTTCTAAATTCTATACCACTTGCTTCTCTAATTTTATTAATTATTATATCGTTTGCTATATCATAAGTAAATTCGAAATCATTATTTTCTGCTTTTTGATGCATAAATTCTGTATATGCATCTCTAAATGGTCTTGGTTGACCTGCAGAATATTTTTTAAGAATATATTTAAAACAAGGTTGTGCAGTTGTATATAATGATATTATTGCTTTTTGTAAATGAATTATATGTTTTTTAAAAATTCTTTTTGATTTTAAACATATTTCAGTTATCATACTAACTTTATTGGCAAAATCATTTTTTGATTTACGACATATATTATGTATTTTTTTTAATACCATTAATTTTGTTTTAATATTACAATTATTTTTAATTTTTATTAATAAAAATTAAAATTTTATTTGCAGACTTTTAATTTTTACATTATTTATTTTTTTTTTTACGTAATTTTACGTAACTTTACGTAAAATTAATTTTTATTTTAAAAAAAAATTGCAGACTTTTAATTAATTTTAATTTATTTTAAAATTGTTTAATTTTTATTACGTGGATCTACGTAAATCCCACGTAATGGTTACGTAATGGTTACGTAAAGTGTGCAGACAATTAAAATTAATTAAATTTAATTATAAACAAAAGGGAATATACCTTAGACCTGGTTCTGCAGAGAATGGTAAAAAATGTAATATGTGTATCTACTAAACAATCCTTTTTTTACAAAAAGTAATATACCTTAGACCTGGTTCTGCAGAGAATGATAAGATAAATAACATGTGTACCTACTAAACAACCCTTTTTTACAAAAAATAATATACCTTAGACCTAGTTATGCAGAGAATAATAAGATAAATAACAAGTGTACCTATCAAACAATCCTTTTTTTACAAAAAGTAATAAATCTTAAGATTCCTTCGGGAATATTAAAACAAAATAACTAAACTTTAAACATTCAAAACTTTTAAAACTTTAAATCTTAAAATGTCTACTATTGTTTCCCGCATTGAGAAATTTATCGCTGATAATGAACTTGACGTTGATGTAAAAGATATGGAAAAACTTGTGAAAGCATGTTTCGGAGATCTCTTTGAACTTATGAAAGAAACGCCTGTACATTCTATCGTGGTTAAGGAAAAATCTGAGAAATTAGATGATCCATCAAAGGCACAGACACGTGACAGTCTCCGTGATTGCACGAAAGAAATATTAAACGTTTTCTGCAAAGAAAATGGACTTCGTGTCGGTGGTACCAAGAAAGAAGTGATGGATCGCGTCTGGCGTTTTACACAGGACGAATCTTCTGATGAAGATATTTCTCCTCGCTCCGAGAAGAAAAAGATCGTGAAGAACGTCGTGGAAAAACTTGAATGCTGTGGAATAACCGCAAAGGGGACTCCGTGCAATGTTCCTGCTGAAGAAGAACAAATTTGTGGAAAATGCTATTGCTGGCGCCATGCAAAGGTAGCAATTGCTGAACGAAAGAAAGAGGAATCTGAAAAGGGAGAATACGAGTCTGATGAATAAATAAAACAAAAATAATAAAAAAAAAAAAAAAATAATAAAAAAAAAACAAAAATAATAAAAAAAAACAAAAATAATAAAATTCAATTGTACCTTCGGGTACATTGAAATACATTTAAAAAAATTTAAAGATGTTAAAACGTAAAATTATCAGCAATTCAGTTAGAAAAATGTTACTTTCAAACACAGTATGTGCAAATAATCCAAATAATTTTGCACCAGGTTGTAAAGGATATATTTGTCCACTATGGAAAAATGGTAATGGGTTATTTGATGAATCTGGGTTACAAATTGATCATATCATTGAAATAACTCACGGTGGAACTAATGATATAAATAATCTTCAAACATTATGCCCATGTTGTCATTCAGTTAAAACAAAAAGATGTTCAAAACAGTTATGGCATTTTAATAGCATTGAATTAGATCAGGGAGTTGCGTATATGGAAACTAATATAAAAAAGAAGAGAAAAATTGTAATTGTTATTGATTAAAACTATTGAAATTTTAACAAAATAAAAAGAGACCTAGGTCTGCCTGAAATGGAATTAAATAAAAAAATGACTATCTTTTGTATTGTTATTAAAGGTAATGATTGCCATTGCAGAAATTATGCATGGAAAAATTGTGATGAACAACTTTGTTACCAACATCGTAAACTTTCTGATTCATTTATTAAAGAAGAAGAAATTTTTAAAAAAGAAGAAATTTTAAAAAAAGAAAATTCTTGTCATTTTTCTAATTGTAAAAATGTTTGTTTTAAAGAAATAAAATATTATAAAAAAAAAGAAACAGTATATGCATGCTGGAAACATTAAAAAATTAATAAAAAAAGAGACCTAGGTCTGCCTGAAAAGGAATAAAATAAATTTAAAGATGTCTACGTCTATCGCATTACGTATTTCTAAACTTGAGAAAGAACTTGAATTACTTAAAATGGAAATTTTAAAAGAAACTAAAGATATTACTACTAAAACTAAAGTACCAAAAAAAAAATTAAAAAAAGAAGAGTGTGGTAATAAAAAATCACTTGAAATATTTACAATTAATAAACTTAAAAATTGGTTAAAAAAACGTTTTATTGATTTTAAAAATCTCACTGTTAAAAATGAGTTTATTAAACTTGTTTGGAAAGAAATAAATATATCTGAATTTGAATCTGAACCTGAATCTGAATCTGATTCAGAAACTGAATACGAATACGAATACGAATATTATTACGAATAAATTTTTTAAAAAATTAAAAATGCTTAGGCATTCCCGAAAGGGTTTAAAATAAATAAAAAATGGAATTAGACGAGTATATGTATATGTGTTTACGATTTACGCAAGAAGGTGAAATAAGACATCTTCCTACTTTTTTTAAAAATTATGAATCTGCATTATTTTTTGCATATAAAGAAGCAATTATATTACCATCTCAACCATGGTACAGCGATTATGGAATACCTGAAAAAGATACAGTATTTAATATAAAAATTTTTCAAATACCTTTTGGTTTAGCAGTTAGTTTAACTACAGGTGATGATGATTATATGGAATTTTATGTAAAAACTATATATGACCCAAAAACAACTAAAATCATGATTATACAGAAAAAATGGCGTGAAATTTATAATACTCGTTTAGTTTCAGCATGGATTATTAAACGCCATATCCGTAGTGCGATAGCAAATCCAAAAACTCAACTTTGTAAAAATAGGTTGTATCGTGAATTTAATAACATGTAATAAAAATTTTACAAAATAAAAAGAGACCTAGGTCTGCCTGAAAGGGAATAAAATAAAAAAACAAACATGTCTTATCAATGTGCCGGAATGACTGCTTTAAGTTTACAGTGCAAAAATAAAATTAAATCTGGTAAATATTGCAGATGCCATATGTATTCACACGAAGTATATCGTGATGAACCAGGGTGGCCAAAGTTGTCTGATGTTCGTAAATCAATAAAAACAGTTAATGATGCTAGTGAATTAATGTTGTTTATTAGAAAACAAATTAATTTTAGTACAAATATAAATCAAATTGCGTATACACGTACTACGTTTATACTTATTACTGAAACATTATTAAAATACCGTAATATGATATATGGTGTTGACTGTTGGGAAAGAATAATTATAATTGTATTAGAAAAATTAAGTGATCAACAACATCTTAATGTTTATTCTGAAAATATTAAACAAAAATTATTAGTTGAGTACCGTAAACTAGCGCAGCAAAAATATATCACCCATATTTTTAAAAATGTTTTAAATTTTGATTGTGCCAGTGTTATTGCTAGTTTCGTTTAAAAGATTTTTAAAAATTTTACAAAAAAAAAAGAGACTTAGGTCTGCCTGAAAGGGAATAAAATAAGATAAAATAAAATAAAATGTTACCACCACCTGCACCATTAAAAGATCATACTATATATTTTAATAAAGCACTGTACCAATGGGTTCACGTTAAAGTAATAGAACAAGAATTAGATATTCCACCACCTCCTGCACCATTAAGAGATCATACTATTTATTTTAACAAAGAACTATATCAATGGATCTTTGTTAAAGTAAATAATTTTTAAATTATTTTTAAATAATGCTTAGGCACGCTGAAAAGCACTTAAAAAACAATTAACTTTTAATTATGTCTAAACGTAAATCAGAAGAAGAAGATGTTAAATTTCCAGTATCTACGTATTCACAAACATATATACCTAATTATTATTCTAAATTAAATAATAAAGAACAAACAAAATTTATTAAATTATTTGATAACCCTTTTAATAAATATGTTGAATATTTTAGAGATCCCGAAAGCACACCTACTGAAAAATTAGAAGATTATATGATAAAATTAGTTATAAATTTATCTGATGAACAGGATAATTATTTAGATTTACTGGATCAAAAATATTCTTAAAATTACAAATTTTAAAAAAATGCTTAGGCATTCCCGAAAGGGTTTAACAATAATTTAACAATAATTTAACAATAATTTTAAATGAACGTTCAAGCAGTATTATTTGAAAATAGCGATAAAATGCCAGAAGGATTATACATTGAACTGCAAAATAAACTTAAAATAGATTTTGATAATCGACAAAAAGAAGAAAAAGTTAATGTTTTAATAATTGATAAAGCAATTCCTCGTAAAATTTTAATGAAAAAACAAGATCTTGTAATCCAAATTATTAATTCTTCAATTGGTTGGGAAGATCGTGAAAAAGTTCTTGTTGATATTGTACAAATGTGTTATCATGAACTTAAAAGTTTTACTGAATTGAAAAGATTGCCATTAATGAAAGATAACCCACGGTGGGTACGTCAAGCAGATTGTATTAGATTATTACGTGAAAAACTTAGTATAGATGTATCTCAAAATAATTTTATAAATGAAAACGTAAGTGTACATCATTTATAAAATTATTTAATATTGTTTTAAAAAGGACCTTAGGGTCGCCTGAAAAGGAATAAAAACATTTTAAAACATTTTAAAATGTGGACCCCGGTCCCATATAGTGAAATTTTATTAGAAAAACTTTTTATTTCATGGAAAATTCGTGGTTTAATTAATAAATCATTAAAAGAAAAAATGAATGATAATGAAATGATTTTTAAAATTGATATATAATTATTAATTTTAAAAATTATTTAAAAAAATTAATGGACCTAGGTCCACCTGAAAAGGAATAAAAAAATTTTAAAAGTTTAAAATGAGTTCTACTATTGTTTACACTGAGTATCACAATATTATCGCTACAATGATTCAACAAAAGTGGAGACAATTTAATCTTCAAAATAAATTAAATTTAATTATCAATCCTACTGAAACATGTTTAAAAAAAAAACATGTTCAGTCAATGGTTCTTTTATATCATTTTAATAAAATCCACCAAAGTCCTAATTTTAAAACAATGATTGTTAAATTTGATCTTATTACTGAAAATAAAATTATTGAAATATCTTATAAAGGTGATGATTTTTATAGTATTTATGACTTAGATAACCAAACACTGGTTGATTATAATAATGAAAAAATAATTGAAGAATTAAATAAAATTATTAATATTGTATCCATAAAAATTCAAGCAGTTACATGTGATATGAATTTTTATGGATATCCTGAATTAACTACAATTAAAGTATATTAAAGTATATTAAAATATATTAAATGTTAAAATAAAAAAAACCTTTGGGTTCCCTGAAAAGGGTTAACAAATTAAAATGAATAAACTAATGGAAAAATTACATATTAATTATATTCACCAAGAAATATCCAATTTAACAACTTATGATTATTTAAATATAAAAACATTAAAAAATTTTTATAAAATACATAAAGTGATTGGAGTTAAAGAAGATTATAATGGTGAATTTGAACCAGAAATCATGATAGTATGGGATACAGATTATGATGAAAAAGATATTTTTATAAATAAAATAATTAAAGAAGGTGTTGTAAAAATTTATAAATTACCTTAAAGAATTACCTTAAATATATAAAAAAACATAAGACCTTAAATACCTTCGGGTAATATTAAGGCAGTTAAAATAAAATTAAAATGGGAATAATTATATCTAAAATTAATCAAATTAATAAAATTAATAAAATTAATAACAAAGAAGCAATTATTCAAAATGAACAAAAAAATAAAATATTAAAAAATGTTATTGAAAATTTAGAAATTGTTAAAGAAGAAAAAGATATTATTGTTAAAGAAGAAAAAGATATTATCGTTAAAAATAAAATTTTAGAAAAAATTAAAGAAGAAATTAAATCTGAATACAAACCTACAATTAAAAATACAAATACATTTACATTTGATAATAAAATACGCGCTGAAGAATATGCAAAATCAGTTGGTATGGATAAAGCAAATACTAATATGGCAGTTATAATGGCAACAATGGGTCCACAAGCAGCTGCAAAAGCAATGATGGATGATTGCGGTGGTGATTATGCTGCTATGAGAGCACGTTATGGTTAAAAAATTAAAGGCAAATCATCTTAGGATGGTTGTAAGACCTATAAAAAATAATTTTAAATGAATAAACAACATATTGAAGAAGATATTTGTCAATTAATATTAAATGAACCATCTTCTTTTTTATTAATAAATACATGGACATGTACTTATAAAATAAATGCAATTGGAGGATTTAATAAATCAAAACATCATAAATATTCTACTAGATCTAACCCTGTAAATTATGAATCTGAAATATTCATATGTTATAATAATTTTATTATTGAATTAATAGAATTTATAAATAAAATATTTAAAGAAGGAGTTATACATATTTATAAATTATAAATTAAAAATTAAAATTTTACAAAAAAAAAAGAGACCTAGGTCTGCCTGAAATGGAATAAAAATATATTTTAAAAAATCAAATGAATTTAATTGTTAATAAAAATCGTTTATTTAATATTTGGAAAAATAAAATCAAAGATATTAAACAGTACAGAGAATATGAAAAATGGTGTAAATTAAATATACAATTTTATGAGTATGAGCAATGGTGTGAATTAAATAAAATGTTTAAAGATTATGATGAATGGTGTGAAATTAATAATGAAACAATAATGGAAAATGAATTTGCAGCAAATGATGGTATGGATTCTATTCATTGGTGCTGGAATTGTAAATATCACGAATGTGATATCCATCATTAAATTTAAAAAAATAAAAAACCTTCGGGTTCCCTGAAAGGGGTTAAAAAAACTTTAAAATTTTTAAAAAATGTGGAAAAATCGTTGTGAATCATTTACGATAAAAGGAAAAAGATGCAGAAAAATTAAATGTAATGAGCATTTTTGTATAATTCATAAAATTCAAGAACCAATTATTTTAATTAAATCTATTGAACCAATTGAACCAGAACAATTAAGTTTTAAAATTATTTATTTTTTACAAATAATAATAACTATTTTAATTAATTGTATATTTTTTGGTATTGTAATTATGAATATAATGTTGTTAAATGATTTAATTTAAATTATTTAACATTATTTAACATTATTTAACATTATTTAACATTATTTAACATTATTTAACAACATTATTAAAAAAACCTTTGGGTTCCCTAAAAGGGTTTAAAAAACTTTAAATCCATTTAAAAATGGCATGGAAAAATCGTTGTGAATCATTAACATTAAAAGGAAAAAGATGTTTAAAAAATAAAATTAACGAGCATCATTGTAAAATTCATAAAATTAAACCTAAAGTTGAACCAGAATTATGTAGTATTTGTCTTGAAGAACCAGTAAATAAAATAAATTTAGTTTGTAATCATAATTTTTGTAAAGAATGTATATATAAATGGTTATGTATTTGTACAAAAGATTTTAATTGCCCAATGTGTAGAAATTTTATAACTGATATTGAATTAAAAAATAATGCATGGATACATGGAGAAAGAACTGGTATTTTATTTAGAATAAAAATATTTATACATGATACAAGTGCACTTTCATTTAGAGAACATGTAATATTAGACCCAATAATAGGTATTTATTTAAATAAATCATTAACACCCGAAGATTTTTTTTTATTAACATGTATTTTGGTAGATGATTTAAAAAGTATTTTTAACAAAATTCTTGCAAGTTGCGTTGTTCATGAAATGTTAGTTCCTATAAGTAACGATCGTCCAAAACCTGCAAAAGAATCATATTTTATTAGACATAAATTAATTTAAATTAATTTAAATTTTATATTAGAAAAAACCTTCGGGTTCCCTAAAAAGGGTTAAAATATTTTACAAAAAATAAAAGACCTAACAAACCTTAACTTAAAACAAAATAACTAAATCTTAAAACTTTTAAACTTTCAAACTTTCAAACTTTCAAAAAAATGGTTGCTGTTACAATTTCTGAAAACCAGTGGGTTGAAATGAAATCTGATTTAACAAATAAAAATCAATTTGAACATGAAATTTATAACATTTTAATAAATCAACAGGTTATTATTTTACCAGAAGATAGTAAAATAATACTTCCAAATATAGTTACAGTTGCTGAGCGTCATAAAATGCATATTCTTACACGTAATGGATTTGTACCCAAATCTATTGGCGGTGGTACTAATCGTTATATGGAACTTATTATTTCTAAACAATTTTTTGAAAATTTACATGAACAGTTTCAAGAAATTGAAGAAGTTGTAATTGATGAAATTGAAATTGAAATTCAACCAAACCCAATTGATGTTTTAAAGAAAGCAATTTTAGATGATATCATGATTATAGTTGAAAAACACCTTAATAGTGAATTTTTAAAATTTTATGTTTAAAATACTTTAAAAATAATAATAAATTTAAATTTAGAAAAACCTTCGGGTTCCCTAAAAAGGGTTAAAATATTTTACAAAAAATAAAACACTTAACAAACCCTTGGGTTATATAAAACAAATTAACTAAAACTTTCAAACTTTTAAATCTTAAAACTTTCAAACTTTCAAAATGTCTACTATCAATGACCGTACCGACGCATTTATTGCTAAGCATGACCTTCCTGATACCGATGAGTTTCGCAATTTTCTTGGTGACTTTGTTTCTGGATGCTGGGGTGACCATTTCAAGATTGTCAGTGGTGAAACCATTCCTGATGATAAGAAATCATCTGCCAAAGTTTCCAAAGCAGACAAGATCGATGACCCAACCGACTGCAAGGAACGTGACGATCTTCGTAACTGTACTGCTGGCACTCTCAATGAATTTTCTAAGACCAATGGACTTCGTGTCGGTGGTAACAAGAAAGAGATCATGGACCGTGTCTGGCGTTTTCTCCAGGGTAACAATTCTGAGGAGGATATTTCTCCTCGCACCAAACCCAAGAAGGAAAAGAAGATCAATGAGAAACACGATTGCTACGGGTGCACCAGCAAGGGGACTCCCTGCGCTGTTGCTGCAACTGTAGAAATCGACAATTGTTGGTTTTGCTGGCGCCATGAGGAGACTGCTGCTGAAATCATTGAAAGCAAGGGTACTGTTGAAAAGAAACCTGTTGAAAAGAAACCTGTTGAGAAGAAATCTGTTGAAAAGAAACCTGTTGAGAAGAAATCTGTTGAGAAGAAACCCGTTGAGAAAAAGAAAAAGGTTGAACTTGAAACTGATGACTCTGCCAATGAATCTTCCAGTAAAAAGAAATCATCTGGAAAGAAATCTAAGAAGGAAGAAATCGTTGTTGTTCCTGAATCTGAATCTGAAGAAGAAGAAGAAGTTGATGAGGAGGAGGAAATTGAGTCCGACGATGAATAAAAAATTAAAAATTAAAAATTAAAAATTAAAAATTAAATAAAATTTGTATCATTGTAATATTAAAAAACCTTCGGGTTCCCTAAAAGGGTTTAACTAAAATTAAAAAAAAATAAAATGGATTATTTTGATGCTGAAATTATTAGACTTACTGATATTCCCAAAAAAATTGAATCAACTTTATTAATCAATAATGAAACTGTTGAATATTTTGTTAGCATAATTGATGCTAAAGATTTACAAACATATTCGATCAATGATTATGCGTGGAATCGCAAATTAAATCAAGAACATGTTGATAAAATTTATAATAATTTAATTAAAATGGAAAATCCACATCTCATTGGAACATTTAAAATAATCCATAACAAACGATTTGAAGAATGTTATATTTTTGACGGACAACATAGACGAAATGCCATTTTAAAAAAATTATCACAAAATAAGTATGATGACGTTGTTCCGTGGTCAATGGATATTACAATTGAAGTATACTCTATTAATTGTGCTAAAATTGAAAATTCAAAAACTGCTGAACATTTATTTTGTATGGCAAATAATATACTTGTTTTTGATATTTCACAATTAATTGATACTTATATACAAGATATATCTAAACAGTTTCAAGATGATGTTATTTTAGGTACTGGTATCAATAAAGGTATAAAAAATACATGTAATAGTATCTTTATAAAAGATCTTTTTAATTCTTTACAAAGATATTTTATCCCAAAAACCAGACCACCTATAGAACAAGTTATTTTGTTAATAAAAAAAAAAAATTTTGATATATCTAATTTAGATATAAGTAAAAATGAAGTTTTTCCTGGTTACAAATTTGCAAATCCACAAATGCAATTAAAAATGCGTAATAAATTTATAAGAGCAAAAAGAGCAAATTTTTGTTTAAATTTAGAAGGTTATCCACCTAGTAAATGGATTGAAGAAATAGTTAATAGTATTGACATTGAAGAATAATTTTTTCATTAAAAAAAAACCTTCGGGTTCCCTAAAAGGGTTTAACTAAATCTAAAAATGGAATATCTTATCAAT
>Ga0114958_10002797_pt1 | contig 12818 bp, 11 predicted proteins | sample C_130208_EF_Meta_FD_89577 | JGI IMG/M metagenome (GOLD analysis project Ga0114958, IMG submission 89577) | Freshwater microbial communities from Lake Croche, Canada to study carbon cycling - C_130208_EF_MetaG | ecosystem: Environmental > Aquatic > Freshwater > Lake | place: Lake Croche, Canada... | reverse complement strand
TGGTTTGCCATTGCGTTTAAAAGGTGAGACTTCCTCAGCTAACAATGCCTTAGCTCGTAGCTCTGTTTCACAGATTTATGATCAAATTTTAAAAGATTTGAATGAGGCTGAGTCTGAACTACCAGATTCTTATTCATCTGCTTTGTTAAATACCACACGTGCACACAAGAATTCTGCTATCGCTCTAAAAACCAGGGTGTTATTGGCCAAAGCGGATTATGCTGGAGTGATTACAGAAGCTAATAAAATTGTTTCTGCAGCCGCGCCATTCAAAGGAACGGCTCGCGTAGCTCATGCTTTACAAGCAGATGTGTCTGCTGTGTTCAAAGCACCATATACCACATCTGAATCGATATTCTCCTTTCCTATGGATGCAACAAATGCTCCTGGTACTCAAAACCAATTAGGATACTACTTTAATGCAGGAAACGTAGAATATTATTTAAATACAGGTGCTACGGGTGTTTATAGCCAATCTCAATTCCGTGCTACGGATGATCGCAAGACTAAATTGACCGTTGCGACAACTTCTATTGCTAAATTTCCTTCGAGTGTTAAGTTTAGCGGCGTGTCTCCTTATGTGGACTATGTGCCAAATATTCGCTATGCAGAAGTATTGTTAAATCTAGCGGAAGCAGAAGCTGAAGGTGGAAATGCAACACGTGCACAAGCATTATTAACGGCAGTTCATCAGCGTTCGGATGCAACGTATGATTTTGGGACCCTTGCAAAAGCGGATTTGATCAAAGCTATTTTAATGGAACGTCGAATTGAATTTTTAGCGGAGGGATTCCGTGCCAATGATGTACTTCGTCGTGGAGAGCCATTGAATTCATTTGGTGCTGGAGCCATCATTCAATCATCAGATCCTCGTTACATTTATGGTATTCCGTTAGGAGAAGTTCAAACGAATCCTGCAATCGGAAAATAAGATTTGGGGATGTCCTTTAGGATGTGTCGAATGGAAAAGAAAAAAAGGTGACTCGAAGAGTCACCTTTTTTTATGGATGTTAAATCGGAATCTAATTGATTTTAATTGGACTTCACTAGAGATTGTTCATTTGATTAGCCGTATTATGATGGTAATCCCTATGATGTTTTAACCTACGAATTACTTTTATGATTGAATAAATACCCAAGGAATTTTAAAGCCGTTTATGCCATTTTAGCCATGACATAAACGGTGTATTTAATGACCTACCAAATTTTAATTCTGTCTTCAGGCTTCTTATAAAGCTTATCCCCTGGTTTTACATTAAATGCTTCATACCAAGCGTCCATATTAACTGGAGTTCCAATCGTCCTAAATTCGCCTGGTGAGTGTGGGTCTGTTTTGATCATTTGAGCTGCTGTCTCTGGTCTAGAAGATCCTCTCCATACCTGAGCCCAAGCCAAAAAGAACCTTTGATCAGGAGTTAAGCCGTCAATTTTCTTTTTTGATTGCCCCTGCTTAGTCATTTTAAATGCTTCATAAGCAATATTCAACCCACCTAAATCACCGATGTTTTCTCCCATCGTAAATTTTCCGTTGACATGAATCGTGTCCACTACCGTATATTGATCAAATTGTGCTCCTAATTGGACCGTTTTTGCTTTAAACTTGGATAAATCTTCAGGTGTCCACCAGTTTCTTAATGTACCATCATTGTCATACTGACTTCCCGAATCGTCAAATCCATGTGACATTTCATGGCCGATTACCGCTGCTATACCTCCGTAATTAATCGCATCATCTGCATCTGCCGAGAAAAATGGGTATTGCAAAATACCTGCTGGAAAGACAATTTCATTCATGGTTGGGTTATAATAAGCATTGACCGTTGGCGGAGTCATACCCCATTTACTGCGATCTACTGGTTTCCCAATTTGATTGATATTATCTTGATAGGCCCAAATACTGGCGTTTTTCATGTTTTGGTAGAATGAATCGGCCGTAATATCCAGTCCATCGTAATTTTTCCACTGATCTGGATATCCAACCTTGGGCGTAAATGCATTTAATTTATCTAATGCCTTCTTTTTGGTGGGCTCCGACATCCAGTCGAGACGATTAATTCGATTGGTAAAGGCGGTACGCATGTTGGCCAATAACTCTTTCATCCGCTCCTTAGCCTCAGGCTTAAAATATTTTGCCACATATAACTGGCCCAAAAGTTCACCAATTGTCGCATCGGTTAGGCTGGACATGCGTTGCCAACGAGGAGTTTGGGTTTCTTGTCCACTTAAGAATTTTGAATAATCAAAACTCGCTTTTACAAATGGACTACTTAAATAGGAGGCTGATCCTTTTAAAATATTCCAAGTTAAATAAGTTTTTAAATTTTCAATGGGCGTGTCAGTCAAGGTGTTGTTGACTTCAATCAGAAAATTAGGAGCACTTACTAAGACGGAATCTTGTGAAGGGATACCTAATAATTTAAACTGTTCATTCCAATTTATGCTAGGCGTTTTCTTTTGGAAGTCAGCTAAAGGAAATTTATTGTAAGTTTTGTATGGATCGCGCATTTCAACACGTGCCATTTGAGCGGTAGCAAGCCTTTTTTCTAATAAGAAAATTTGCTCTGCATTTGACTTGGCTTGATTTGTAGGGGTGCCAATCAGCTCAAATAAGGTAACAATGTATTTTTTAAACGCTTCTTGAATCTTCAATGTCCGAGGATCTGATTTTAAATAATAGTCGCGATCTGGTAATGAAGTTCCTCCCTGGCCAAATTGTGGAACCATTTTTTTTACATTTTTTCGGTCTTGACCTACATAGAATCCAAAGAATGGTGAGCCCAATCCCTGTGTTTTAAATCGTGCGATTTCTTTGAGTATATCTTCTCTATTTTGGATATCTTGAACCTTTTTTAAATCAGCTTTAATGGGATCATATCCTAAAGATTCAATTCTTAAGCTATCCATGGATGCTGCGTAAAAATCGGCAACTCTTTTTTCTACAGATCCTTTAGCAAGTGTTGATTGTTTCCCAAGCGTTTCTTCTAAAATGATTTTAACGGCTTTGATATTAAAATCTCTAATCTCATTAAAGCTGCCCCAGCGGCTTTCTTTGGCTGGAATTGGATGGTTTTTAACCCATATTCCATTGGAATATTCGGCGAAATCATCTCCCGGTTTTACCGATAAGTTCATATTCGCTTTGTCAATGAACTTGAAATTTTGTGCGGAAATACTGATTGAAAAAAATATTCCAACCGATAAGGCAAACAACGATAACTTTTTCTTCATATTTTAGTCTTGTTAATGAATTGTTAAATTAATAAGTTTAAGTATTAAAACTACCAACATGAAGAAATTGTTATTAATTATCATTGGCATATTCGGATTATTTCATAATTCATTCGGTCAAAACAAAGTCTCTAAAGCTTTGACCCATGAAATCATGACAAAACTTAAAAAAGTAGGTGCCCCCGCAATTTCGCCAGATGGTAAATTTGTAGTCTATAGTCAAGTTGAAACTTCGTATAATTTAGACGAACAAACATCCGATTTATGGTTGGCCCCAAGCGATGGGAAAACCTTACCTAGAAAAATAACATCTACCAAAGGCGCGGAGGATAATTATTTTTGGTCACCGGCTGGGGACAAAATTTATTTTACCTCAAAAAGGGATGGAGACGAAGCAGCCCAACTTTATTCATTGCCATTAAATGGGGGAGAGGCGCAACGAATAACTTCAATATCGACGGGAGTTTCCGCTGCCAAATTATCATTAGATGGTCATTTTTTGGCTTTTACTTCTCGCGTATATCCTGTAGCGTTTACTGATTCGCTGAGTAAGAAAATGGCAGATGAAAAGAAAAAAGTAAAAACGAAAGCCCGTGTTTATACCTCATTCCCAATTCGTTATTGGGATTCTTGGTTGGACGAAAAACAAGCGCATATTTTTACCATGGATTTGACATCCATGGATTCTCAGCCTATCAATATTTTTAAGGAAGTGTCACTGGTTAAGTCTCCTGGTTTTAACTTGGGCTCATTTTCATTTACACCAGACAATAAATCCATCGTTTTTTCTGCTAGTACCGATTATAATACGACGGCATATCAATCGTCTACTTCCAACTTATTTCAAGTCAATATTCAAGGTGGCAAAGAAACCCAATTAACGTCCGATGGATTCGATTATGCCACGGTTGATTTTTCAAGTGATGGTAAGTTTTTAATCACTTCGGCATCTGAAAATGGAAATAAACTCTATTATGTTAATCGGCTTTTTAAATATACTTGGCCTTCTATGAGCGCTAAAACAGAATTAGCTGCGAAATTAGACCGACCATTGAATGATTTTAAAATTTCAGGGTCTGACATTTTTGCAAGTATCGAAGATCAGGGGGTGGATAGAATCATTAAAATTTCATTGGGTACTGGTGAAACTACCCCGGTGTTAGGTGGGCAAATGGGTTCTTATACATCCGTATCATCAACAAGAGGAGGGGATTTTGCATTTTCATACCAGCATTTAGGTGCGCCTCCTGAGGTATTTACTTTTATTGATGGCCAAGAAAAACCCATCTCTAAAAGCAATGATAAGGTACTTTCAGCATTAGACGTCTCTAGACCAGAAGTGATTTGGACGGTGACAAGTCGCGGGAAAAAAGTTAGAAGCTTTGTGTTGAAACCAGCTGGCTTTGACCCAAATAAAAAATACCCTCTCTTTGTTATGTTACATGGTGGGCCAGCAAGTTCATTTAAAGATATTTTTGGGTATCGTTGGAATCCACATATTTATGGAGCAGCGGGTTACGTTATTATCATGACAGATTATACGGGTTCAGTCGGTTATGGCGAAAAGTTTGCCCAAGACATTCAATTTGATCCATTTAAGGGGCCAGCCCAAGAAATTTTGGAGGCTGCAGCTGATGCTATAAAACGATTTACGTATATTGATGGAACACGCCAGGCGGCGGGTGGGGCTTCTTATGGGGGCCATTTGGCCAATTGGCTTCAGGCAACCACGACACATTTTAAATGTTTAATTGCCCATGCAGGTTTAGTTAATTCCGAATCTCAGTGGGGAACTTCTGATGTAATTTGGGGTAGGGAGTTAATGAACGGGGGTGCCCCATGGGTCCCAACAAAAACTTGGAAAGAACAAAATCCCATGCGTTTTGCTGCTAATTTCAAAACTCCCATGTTAATGACCGTTGGCGAAAATGATTTTCGTGTTCCGATCAATAACACCTTAGAAAATTGGAGTATTCACCAACGGTTAAAAATCCCTAGTAAATTAATCGTTTTCCCGGGGGAAAATCATTGGATTTTAAATCCTGAAAATTCTAAGTTTCATTATCAGGAAGTTGGCAACTGGTTGAGCACTTATTTAAAATAAAACACCTAGCTTTTAAACTTTATAAATTTAGTCAAGCTGAACCATAGCTCCCTTTTTGATGGATTCGTCGCAAGCAAAAGCGATGCGTAGACTGTTCACAGCATCATCTAAGTGATCCTTTAAATCGATGTTTTCTTGGATTGCCTGTAAGAAATAGAGTTGTTCGCGATCACATAATTGTTGATGATTGGGTTCATCGGTTAAGTTCACCCATTCATCTTCACGGCTAAATTCATTGTTGGCATCTAAATCCGCCCAATGAACGCGAAGTGATTCTGTTTTTGTATGCGCTTCGATGGAAGATGATTTGCCTTCGCCACCTGCCTCTTTTGCTACGATGGAAACAGAACCTTTTGGGCCAAAAACATCCTTAACAAAATAGGCAGTTTGGGAAATCATGGGACCCCATCCCGCCTCGTACCAACCTACTGATCCATCTTCAAAATGAATTTGTAATTGGCCATAATTATAATTTCCCGCAGGGATATCCTCCGTCATTCTAGCACCGATTGCCGAAACTCGTACGGGTTTTGAACGGGTCATTTGGCACATGACATCAATATAATGAACCCCACAATCGACGATTGGGCTTAAGCTCTTCATTAAATTTCGATGAACATCCCACATGTATCCGTGGCTTTGTTGGTTTAAATTCATACGCATCACCAAAGGCTTTCCAAGATTTTTTGTGATTTCAATGAATTTAATCCAAGATGGATGGTGACGTAAAATATAACCTACGACTAATTTTTTGCCAGATTTCAACACAGCTTTAGCCACATTTTCTGCTCCAGCTAATGAATCTGCAATTGGTTTTTCTAAAAATACATGGCAACCAGCTTCTAAAGCAGCGATGGAATAGGCTTCATGAGTATCTGGGTAAGTAGAAATGCATACCGCATCAGGTTTTGTTTCCTTCAATGCAGTATCATAATCGGAAAACAATGCTTGGCCACCCCCTAATTCCTGATTTAATTTTTCCTTGCTTGAACCCGTGGAAACTAGCCCACATATTTCAAATCCAGGAATAGTGTGGTAGGCTTTTGCATGTGAAGCGCCCATATTTCCACATCCTACCACCAATACACGAATATTTTTTGATTGAGTCATGTTAAATTTTTTATGCCTTGAAATTAAAAAGAATGATTAGGATTTACATCCTTTATAAATAGCTAATGTTAATTTTTTTTAAAAAAAGTTTAAAAAAAATTATTGTATCAAATATATACATTACCTTCGCTATTATGTTGTAGAGTTTAGAACATTTTGATAAAGTAAATTGGAGAATACAAATAAATCCTGGCCCTTGATCAGGATTTATTTATTTAACGGAATTCTAATTTTTATATGGATATTTTTCTTACGAATTTTTTGTCCAAAATAATCTTGCTTAGATTGATTTTCTCCTAAACCGGGTAGCAGGAATAATGCTTAATTTTATTCATGATTGACATTAATATTCTTGAGAAATTGGATGAATCATTAATTCATCGATCACCACATGTGCGGGTTGATTCATGACATAATAAATGCTGTTTGCCATGTCCTCACAGGATAACCAATCTTTATGAGACGCTGAACCTTGTGGTTCGGCGTGAAACATGGTGTCTACTAATCCTGAATAAACGGTTGACACTTTTATGCCATCTCTTCTGACCTCTTTTCTTAATGCTTCTGTAAAAGCATGCTGGGCATATTTTGAAGAACAATACAGCGCACCTCCATCAAAAACGCGTTTCGCTACGTCAGACGCAACGGAAATGATGTGCCCTTTTTTTGCCTCTTTCATGAAGGGCAAGACCGCTTTTGAGAACAAAAAAGTCCCTTTAACATTGGTATCAAAAATAGTATCCCAAGATTGGCTAGAAAATGATTCAGTGGGTCCAAAAGTACCTGTACCCGCATTATTGATTAAAAAATCGATTTTCTGAAAAGTATGCGCCGTTTTTTCGATGGTTTGTTGGACAAACGCCTCATCCGAGACATCACCTACAAAATACAAAGGTCGATGTCCTATCTCAGTTATTTCGGCTGCCAAATCTTTCAATTCGCCTTGACTTCTGGCGACAATGGATAGTTGGAAATTATTTTTTGCTAACAATAGAGCTAGTGCACGCCCTATTCCTTTGGAGGCTCCGGTGATGATGGCTGTTTTTATCTGGGCTTGCATTTTCTTTTCATATTATTTTGAGGTATAAATTTATTGTTTAATTAGGGTATTATCAGCGATAATTTCAATAAATGATTTAATTCAGCAAATTGATTTAAATTTTAAAATACAATTTATATTAATATATTTTTATTAATTTAAATAATTCCAACATATAAAATCATAAGCCATGAAAAAAGTCATTGACATATTGGCCCAAAAGGGGTCCAATGTCGTATCTGTCAGTCCAGATTCTAAGATTATTTCGGCCTTGCAAATTATGCAAGAAAAAAATATAGGTTCCGTTGTGGTGATAGATCGGGGTAAATATGTGGGTATTTTGACGGAACGTGACTATGCACGAAAAGTTGTTTTATTGGACAAAAACTCTTCAAATACTTCGGTTGCTGAAATAATGACGATAGATTTGCCATGGATTGATCGGACCACGAGTCTAGAAACTTGTATGAGGATCATGTCAGAAAAAAATATTCGATATTTGCCAGTCGTTGAGGATGGGGAATTAAAGGGCATCATTTCGATCAACGATTTAATTCGAACTACGATTCAAAATCATTTGGAAACAATTGAGCATCTTGAGAATTACATCCATACCTAAATGAAGACTAAGACTGATTTCAAAAAGATTTGTTTTTTAGTAAACCCACAAAAAATTACTATTAAAGCTTATTATGAATGGGTTTTGGCTGAAGTAGCTAAAACTAGACCTACTTGGATCATTCATTTATTTAAACAAAATTGGCCTTCTGAATTACAAAATTTTGTTGAAGTTTGGGTTATGGGGGGCGATGGTACGTTCAATTATTTCGTGAATAAATACCCCACTTGTACGATTCCCATCGGTTTATTTGAGGGGGGGACTGGCAATGATTTTTATTGGAAAGTCTTTGGTAAAATTTCAAAAAAAGAACATTTGAATCATATTCTTGCTTGTGAAACTGCAAGTTTAGACGCTGGGCAGGTTAATGACCTGATTTTTTTAAATGGAGTGGGCATTGGTATTGAGGGGGATGTGTTGAAATCGATGCAAGCCATTCGTTTTATAGGCGGTGCTTTAGGATATTATTTGGCAGCAATTCCACAATTGTTTACTTTTAAATCCTATGAAATTTCTTTTAAAAGAGCGCAAAAAATAATTTCAAAAAAAGTTTTTTTATGTATGATTTTTAACTCATCCAGAGCAGGAGGTGGTTTTCATTTTTTTCCCATGGCCTCCATTCAGGACGGCGCACTAGATATGATGTTATGCAATCCAATATCCATTATAAAACGACTTTTCTACATGCCATTGATTCAAAAAGGAAAACATGTGAACTATCCTTTTTTGGAATTTTCCACCATACAATCAACCCGCATCCATTGTAATCGGGTTTTAAGCGCTCAGGTAGATGGTGAAGTTTTGACCTCTGATACTTTTGATTTTAAAATTCTTCCTGCTAAATTCAAATATATTGTTCCAATAAATACTCAGTAACCATCATATTTATGATCCGTAAAAATGTAGTAGTCATCTTTTTGGTCCTTTTTTCACTTGTATCCAAAGCTCAAGATGCCGATAAGAAAAAAGTCTTAGCCCGCATAACCAAATTGGAATCTGCCTATGGTCAAATAGCTCAAAAAATATGGAGTTTAGCAGAGGTGGGGTACAAAGAAAAGCAAAGTTCATTGTTACTGCAAGAAACATTGAAGCAAGCGGGATTTACCATCGAGGTGGGGGTGGCTGATATACCGACGGCCTTTGTCGCGACTTTTGGCCAAGGAAAACCGGTCATAGGAATCATGGCAGAATATGATGCTTTACCTGGTTTATCACAGGATACGATTCCTGTAAAACGTTCCTTAGGGGGTAATTCTGGACATGCTTGTGGCCACCATTTATTTGGCACAGGTTCTGTAGCAGCGGCCATTGCCGTCAAAGATTGGATGAAAGAGACAGGTCAAAAAGGGACCATTAAATTATATGGTTGCCCCGCTGAGGAAGGGGGTGCTGGTAAAGTTTATATGGTACGGGCAGGTTTATTTGCTCAATCTGATGTCATGTTGCACTGGCATCCCAACGATGAAAATACGGTCGCCGCGTCTTCTTCGTTGGCCAATAAAGCCGGGAAATTTCGTTTTTATGGACTAGCTTCCCATGCGGCGGCCTCGCCTGAAAGGGGACGTTCTGCCTTAGACGGGGTAGAGGCGATGGATTATATGGTCAATATGATGCGTGAGCATGTACCCGCTTCGACCAGAATTCATTATGTCATCACGAATGGGGGCAAGGCTCCTAACATTGTTCCAGATTTTGCAGAGGTATATTATTACATTCGCTCTCCCAACCGAAATGTTGTTTTTGATGTTTGGGATCGAGTTGAAAAGGCCGCTGAAGGAGCTGCTCTGGGGACCGGAACTAAATTTGAAGTAGAACTAATCAGTGGCGTATATGAAATTTTGCCCAATGAACACTTAGCTGAAGTCATGGCAGCTAATTTAAAAATGGTTGGTGGATATGTGCTTTCTCCTATTGAAACTGCTTTTGCGAAGCAACTCCAACAAACTCCCGGGATGGAACCTATGGATTTACATACTACAAACCAAGTGTTTTTAAATCGACCCGATCCGAGTTCCGGTGGATCCACTGATGTAGGAGATGTTTCTTGGGTAGTGCCCACCATCGGCTTGGGAACCGCAACTTGGGTACCAGGAACCTCAGCTCATAGTTGGCAAGCCGTTGCCTCCGGCGGAACCAGCATTGGTCGCAAAGGGATGATGGTCGCCGCCAAAACGATTGCTTTAACGGCTATTGACTTATTTAAAAACCCTAAAATGATTCAAGAAGCCACGGATGAGTGGACTAAAAAGCGAGGAGCAGATTTTCAGTATAAGTCATTGTTAGGAAATCGAAAACCAGCTTTAAATTACCGTGATAATTAATTTGAAAAATAGCCAAGTACTAAAGTCCATTATTGGGGCATCCAATTTTGATAGTTTGATTTTTTAAATCATTGGTTTTATCGACAAAATTTTGGCTTAGGTCGTTGGTTTTGTTTAAAAAAGGCTTTTTAGAATTAATCTAAACGATAAATTAAATACCTTGCAAGTAGATATTATCAAATATTCAACTTTGATTGATGATTCATATGAGTAATGAAAAATATTCTCGCTATGAGTTTTTAAAGACGATTGGTTTTAAAGGTTCTGCCTTGATGGCCATTTTAGGTTCTTGCACAACAAAAAGCGATTCGGTTTTAAACTCCTTAATTGTAAATAATAAAGGTGAAATTGTGGCTGGCTTAGATAGTCTAAAGGCGGCACCTATTCCAGTTTCACCGAGTGTTAATCCGTCAGGAGGAGGGAACTCAGGAATTACCTCAGGAAGTGGCGTTGGGGCTAGCACGAATTTATCAGGAATCGTCACTACCGCTGAATTAAATACCATTACTAATTTTATAGTGCAGGTTGACTTGACAGGATCTTCTGCTGCATCCTTGAAAAATCAGGGTAATTACATCATTGCAAATGGCACTGTTGTAATTGCATCCTTAGGTTCTGGACAGTTTGTGGCTGCGCAAAATTTGTGTACACACCAACCAAGGCAGCGAATTATTTTTAATCAAAATGAATTTTATTGTACCGACCATGGTGCTCGTTTCAGTATTAATGGGCAAGGAATGAATTCTTTGGGAAGTCGAGGTTTAACTATTTACCGAACAGCCAATGATGGGAAAACATTGGTCGTATATGCTTAAAATTATGAATCTACTAGCCATTTTATTAGTTAATTTTCTTGGGGTTTGGGGTGCTGATTTTTCCGAGGCCCAACAAATTGCCAAACAAAATCATAAACTTATTTTATTGAATTTTTCTGGATCTGATTGGTGTGGTCCTTGCATCAAATTAAAAAAGGATGTGTTTGAATCTTCGGAGTTTCAAACTTTTGCTGAGAATAATTTAGTTTTATTACGGGCTGATTTTCCTAGATTGAAAAAAAACCAGTTAGCCAAAGACCAACAAAGTAAAAATGATTTATTGGCCGAAAAATATAATAGTTCAGGTAAATTCCCATTAACGGTTTTACTTAATGAGCAGGGAAAAGTGCTGAAAGAATGGGACGGGTACCAACCGTCGATTTCGAAATTCATTTTTGAAATAAAACAATTTAGACTTTAATATGCATTTATTTCAACGCAATGAGCTTTTAATGGGAAATCGTTTCGATTTAGGGGTGGTAGGCGATGACGAAGATAAAGCCCAACTAGCCTTGGATAATGCCATCAAAGAAATAAAAAGAATTGAAGCATTATTGTCTACTTATCAGGTAAATTCTCAAGTTAATCAAGTGAATGAAATGGCTGGGATTTCTCCTGTGAAGGTCGATGAAGAAGTTTTTAATTTAATTGAACGTGCCCTAAAAATATCGGAATTAACTCAAGGCGCCTTTGATTTATCTTACGGTTCAATGGATAAATCTTTTTGGAATTTTGACCAGGGGATGACTCATTTGCCTTCAAAAGAGTTGGCTAAAAAAGCAATACATCTGATCAACTATAAAAATATCTTATTAGCCCGCCATAATCTATCCGTTTTTTTAGCCAAAAAAGGAATGCGCATTGGTTTTGGTGGAATCGGAAAGGGTTACGCGGCTGATCAGGCAAAAAAGTTATTAGTCAAAGAAGGATTTATGAATGGTGTTGTAAACGCTTCAGGTGATATGTGTGCCTGGGGAAAGCGTGCGGATGGGGAAGATTGGACGGTAGGTATTTCCAATCCAGATTTTCCAAGGGATATTTTATCTGAATTCTCATTGAATGATTCCGCGGTGGCAACTTCTGGAAATTATGAAAAATTTGCTATAATTGACGGTCAAAAATATTCACATACAATTCATCCAAAGACGGGTTTCCCCATTCAAGGCATTAAAAGTGTAACCGTTTTTGCTCCTTTTGCTGAATTAGCTGATGCGCTCACAACGCCCATTGCGGTGATGGGAGTGGAGGTAGGACTGGATTTAATGAATCAAATGAATGGAGTAGCCTGCGTGATTATCGATGATGCCAACCAGATTTTTAGTACAAAAAATATTCATGAAAAAAGTTTAGCCCTTGCGTAATGATGAAAAAATGGATCCTTTATTGTTTCGTGGTGAGTTCTATTTTATTGCAATCCTGCACTGTAGTAAAGGAGTTCCAAAAAAGCAGAATTAATGATTCTGAAATGGAATTATCTTCCCGCAAGAGTGAAAAATTTGAGCAAAGTTTTTATTTGTATCGAGAAGGTGCCTCGGGAGCAAATGGAGGAAAAAGTGGAGGAGGCTGCGGATGTAATTAGGTA
>Ga0114958_10002795_pt1 | contig 12823 bp, 16 predicted proteins | sample C_130208_EF_Meta_FD_89577 | JGI IMG/M metagenome (GOLD analysis project Ga0114958, IMG submission 89577) | Freshwater microbial communities from Lake Croche, Canada to study carbon cycling - C_130208_EF_MetaG | ecosystem: Environmental > Aquatic > Freshwater > Lake | place: Lake Croche, Canada... | reverse complement strand
TTATTGGTGTTAGTTTTGTTGCCTATTCTTTGAGTTATGGTTTAACTTAATATTGAATTTAATCTTCAATCTTTTCAAACCACCAATTAAAATAAACATAGTTATCACCAACTAAATTATAATAATCAGTTTGATATTTAACAACTATTTTATTATCGTGGGCTCTAATTAGTTCTAATTCAATTCCTTTTTCCATTCTTAACTGTTTACCAGTCTCAGTTGAATAGCAATATAAATTATCATTTAATAGTTTATACATACCCGGTTCAGGTTTTAGCCAAGTTTTAATTGTTTTAATAACAAGTCCTTTTATTTTAATAACCCATTCTTTACTTTGATATAAATCAAAATCTTTGAATACTTCTGATGTGAATTCTGGATTATCACTCATAATATTTTCAATAACTCCCCAATATTCATAGTCATCAATTACAAAAGTAATATAAACATCATAAAAGATACTATTTGATTTAACAATTCTAAGAATTTTCATCTTTTGAATATCTTGACTCTCTAAACCTAATTTACTTCTTAAATTTTTATAAGCACTTGTACCAGCCAAATTATAAAGAATGTCATTAATTCTTGACATTGCTTGTCTAATAGAATCTGCGTGTTTATCAAACGCATTGGTTGATAAAGATGGATCATCAACACCACCAATTGCACCAGCCGCAGAATCCGGATTCATTCTCTGGAGATTGAATTCTGTGAATTCTAAAATAAGCTTATTCTTATGTTTCATAATATTAATATATATATTAAAACTATCAAACCATTATTATGAAAATTAAAAGATTCAATGAAGACGAACAAGTAGATATATCATCTGAAAGAGTTAGTGAAATTAATGAAGAGTTAAAAGACTTTGCTGCTATTATGTTGGATAAGTCTAAATATATTGAATCTCTTTTAAATGAGCTTAACAACTTCAAAAATGACTCTAAGAAAGGCAATGACCAAATAGATGATTCTATTGCGGCTCTTCAAGTTATGAAGAAAGATGTTGATGATTGTAGTGATAAGATTGATACTGTTATCAATAACTTAATGGATTACAACGAAGGTGGTAGAAAATTTATGTATACCGAAAACAAGTAATTAAATCTATAATATAATATTATGTCAAATTGGGCAAATATATCTGTAGTTAAATGGAAAATCATGAATTTCCCATCGTATAGATTTGATAGGATTCAAAAGAGAAAGAAAAAAATCAAAGGATTATTTAATGTTAATAGGTAAAAAGTCCGATAATGAAGGAGAACCAGGTTATGTTTATGCTCCTTATATTCCAATGACTACAGCTCAGACTATAGTTGGATATGGTTCTAAGAATATAAGTAGAAAGAGAAAGATTAATAATATATTTGATTTAGGTTTAGATATTAAAGATGAATTCTCACCAAGTAAATCAATTAAAAGTAGATATTCTAAAAAAATGGTTAATAGTAAATATTACGGAACTATAGAAATAAAAAAACCCACTTTATAAGTGGGTTTTAATTTATTTAATGTTTATATTACTTATTATAAGTTAATTTGTAGATAGTTCTATATAACAAAGCTACTACCTCGTCTACTATGTTGTGTATATGTGTGTCTTTTTCATCAAAACACTTTCTTTCTTCTCTTACCCATTCAACAATTTCTTTGAAGTATTCTAATTTATCTTTAGATTTAGTATCTGTTGTATCAATCACATTGTATTCCTCAATAAGACCATATTGCCCTTGATAAACTTCAACAATCTCATCAATACTCTCAATAATTTCTGTGTAATAAGCTTCTAAAGCTAAGTGAGCAGCATGAGAACCCATATCACCTTTAACAGTCCAGTGATAAACTTGAGCCATCTCTCTACTTTCTAATAATTTAGAAAGAAATTTTGATACATCGTTAGAACCAGACTCTTCGGAAGCTACTGATTTTTCTTCTTCAGCTTCATCTTTATTATCTTCATCTTTTTCAGTTTTAGATTGACCATTCATTAACTTAATCAATTCTTCTTTTGACATATCTTCGTAATTACCAGGAAGATTTGATTCGGCCTCGAATATCTTCTTTTTAACTGGTTTAAAATCTGAAAACTTTTTCATATTACTTGTTTAATTTTATAGTTTATATATTAATTTCTAAGATTACTTTAATATATCTAAGAAGTTATCATAATCAAATTTGATTTTTTCTTTTTTGAATTGGGCTACCATATCATTAGCAATCTCCGCTCTATTTTCTATATCTTTAACTCTCTTTAGAATATCAATAATACCTGAAACCATTTGATAATCATTGTTATCTTTTAATTCAGATTTTATTTTTTTCTTTGACTCAAATACAATAGAATCTTCTATTCTTTTTTCAGTTTGGTCTATGTTATCTATAACATATTCAGAACCATATTCTAAAGAAGATAAAATAGAATCTGCTAAATACCCCGCTTCGCCTTCATTTTCAGCTGGTATTATTAACTCAACTTGAGCATCTACTTTGTAGAAACTTTCATTTTCTAATTCTTCTAAAAATTTAGTAAATTTTTTCATTTTATTTAGTTTTTATTTTTCCTATTTTTCCAATAAGGTATCTTCCATTTTCGTTGAACTGTTTACCCCAATAATCAACAAATTGTTTACAACTCATTTTCTTAAAAGTGTTTATTGGTATAATTGATTTACCTTTTTGGTCATTTAACTCTTTTTCATATACAGATACCCACATATCTTTAAGTCTATCTGCAATTTCATGTTCACTTTCACAATCAGCCAACAAAGCATTATCTGTATCTTTAAAATTATAATGAGATATTGTTTTAATTAATGAGTTATAAAATTCATCAGAGCTAAAATATTTCATTTTAATTACTATTTTATATATCTCAAATTCTGTTAAATCTTTTGTTGGATATTTATCAATAAAGTAATTAATTCCTTGAATATTGGCATTCATCTCTTGTCTTTCACTAAAATAAATATATTTTAAAAAATCTGAAGTCCATTTATGCCAAATTTCTTTCGGAAATCTCCATTTATTGTTTTCAGCATATGTTAAAGCTGTATTAAATGACCTATCATAGATAGGTTTTCTATACTCACCTCTTTTAGAGGCTTTAATAGTTCTTTTATAATGTTCATAACAGTGATTTAATTCGTGATATAAAGTTGAGTTTATATCGTCAATTAATTTTTGTTTATTTTCAGAATTATTAATATCAAATTTTATTTTATCAATATCAATTCCAACACTTAGTTGTATTATTAAACCTACATCAGCAATCTTTCTGGCAGGTTTGACTATTTTAGAATAGTTTTTCCAGTTTTTATTTCCAAAACCTGAAGCATATCCACCAATAGCAAAGTGATTGGAATAATCATATAATCCTTTGAATCTTGATGTGTTCATTTTTTTAAACTCTAATATTAGTTCAAATCCAACAACTGGGAAGTCAGGGTATAGATTTTTATCTATAAATCGGGCTAAATCTCTGTATTTAATTTCTACCTTTTCATCTAATACGGATTCACTTGATTCTATAAATTCTAAGAATTTATAATAAGTCTTTTTTTGTAAGACATCAGCAAACATAATACTTGACTTTGATAAACCATGAGCCTCGTTTAGTACAAATTTTTTAAAATTAAAAATCCCCATAAGTCTATATATTAAAAACATATGGGGATTAATTGAATTTTTGTTTTAATGATTATTATTATTTAATTTCTATATTTTTTAGCCATTTATTTACTTGCTTTTCAGACATATTACAAATTTGTTCTCTAGTAAATCCCATTTGTGTCATTATATCAAATATCATTATTAAACAATCTGTTGATTCTAATAGAATATTATAATGAATTCTACCTTCATCTTCTGATGTTCTTTTATATCCTTTCAGTTTGAGAATTTCTGCTGATAACTCACCATATTCTTCACCTAATTTTAATCCTCGCTCCAAGATTCCCCCTTCTTCGTATTTAGAAGCATTTGATACTAAGTCAAAAACATAATCAATTAAAGGTTCTACTACTAAATCTTCTTTTGATACTTTACCTTTTCTTTCAAATTCTTCCATAAGAATTTCTAGTATAGCAACATTATTAGATTCTTCTTCTGTTAATTCAGCATGAAAAATTGACTCAAGGTATTTCTTAGCCTGATTATAATCATATAATGTTTTAATTGGTTTTAATTTCATATTTTAGGTTTGAATGTTAAAAGTTTTTAATTGCTTTAATTTTGATTTTTGAACTTAGAAAATTAATATATAAAGCGTAAAAATATAATTTTATATATGGTAATAATTAAAAAGTTTGATAGTTTTATTAGTGAGAATTTAGTGGCATCTAAGCCAGATACTGTTACTAAACCAACTCCTACGATTACACCAACAACTCCAAAACCAAGCAGACCTGGTATTACACCAACTGAAGTGCCTTCAGAAGAAGATTCTCCTTTAGCTTCTGCCCAAAAAGTAATTGATAGATTCGAATCTGTTTATAATAATGCTTCTGAGGAAGATAAAAAAGAGATCGACTCTTATTTTGAAAAATAATTTTAACTATGAAAAATTTTGAACAATTTATAAAAGAAGAAGTTGATTTAAAAGGAAATAAAGGTGTTCCTGATGACTTTATGAGAAAATCTGATGAAGAAGCTAGAAAAAACTTAGGTGTTAGACCAGATGATGAGTCTCAAATGAGAAATCTTTGGCCCTCTTTTGAAGGAGCTATGTCACAATCTAGACAAATTTTATCAACAGGTCCTAATGGACAAAGATTATCCCAAGAGGAATTACAAAAAAGAATTACTAAGTTAGAAAAACTTGCCGAAAAAGTAATAAGAGATCAGTTTGATGAAATTTTAGATTCTTCAATTAAGCCAATTGAATTCGATATTAAATTAGTACCAATGGGCTCTGTTAATAGAGAAATTAAAGATATTAATAAAGTTCCTAAACAAGCTAAACAACCTACTAAAGAAGAACAAGATGAACAAGATGAGAGAGATGCGGAAAATAAAGAGCAAGAAAAAGAAGAACAAACACCTGAAGAAAGAATGGAAGGTGAAGAAACTCCGGGAACTGATTTAGTTTCTGCCATTGAAAAGAAGAAAATTCTTAATATGATTACTCAAGCCGCTGGTAAATCTACAAAAGATATTATTAGAGCTTCTGATATTGTTGACGAAGGTTTGCAAGAAATATTTGGAGATGGTTATAGAACAATATTGAATTTATGGGTTCAAATGTCTGATATTGCTGATAAAATGGATTGGGTTATTCCAATTGATAGAAAGTCAGATATGATGAAAAATCAACCGGTTGGTATGGCTGGTGCTGTTCAAGTTAAATGGGAAAGTTTTTCAGGAAAATTATACAATATGAATCTTCTTTTAGAAAAAGAAGCCACTAAAATAGTTATTAAATCTGCAGGTGTTGATTTTCCAATGTTGATTCATGAAACAATTAAGGGTATATTCCTTTTCTTACAGTCTGGTGCTATCAAAAAAGATAAGAAAACGGCGGAGATAGTTAAAAGGGCTACTTCATCTTTTATGGATGAGGCACAAGATTTTAGATATGGTCCACCAGCTTTACAAATGTTATTAAATTTTGTAAATAGATTCTCTGAATCTAATAATTATAAAAGATTAGAGACAAGAGTATTTACAATGTTAGCTGCGGATAAAGAAAGAGCTATGTCAGAAGCTAAAAATGCTTCAGAGGAACATAAAGAATTTTTACAAAAGAAAGCTAATGTTACTAGAACAGATAAAGAATTCTTAGAAATTATGAAAAGTGTATTCTCAGTATTTGATAATGTTGAAAGAGGTGGTAAAATTGAATTTATTGTTAATGAAGAGAGATTTAATAAATCTTTGGCTAAAATAGAAATTAAAAAGATAATAGATTATATTGTTGAAGATATTGAAGATTATAATAGGGAAATTAGTGAGTGGGAACAAGAGCAAAGAGACAGAGAAGAAGAGTCTAAATATCGTCAAGATGATGAATCTAATCAACCGGATGATGAATTTGCTAATCCTGATGAGGATGAATCTGATATAGATGCTTTGATTAAAAAAAGTCTATACGGTGATGAAAAAGAAACTGAGGAAGATGATTATTCTGAATTATCTCAAATAGAATTACAAGAGCTAATTGATGTCGCTTTGGATGAAGGTGATTACGAAAGAGTTAAAATGTTATCTCAATATATGAAAGAAGGTAAAGAAATTTATCTCAGAGAAATAGAAAGGATAAATGAAGGTCATAGCTTTCATACAAGAAGAAAATAACTATTAAAAATGAAATTATTTAAGTATAGACAATTTTTAGGTGAAACAACATTAAATGAAAATTTAGATAAAGCTAAGAGGTTCTTAAAAGATACTTATCTTTTAACATCTGCTGCTAAAAATCTTGGATTTGTTGAAGGTGAGTTAAAGGCTCAACTAGACAATAAAGAGAAGAGAGTTATTACTTTAGGAGATTTTACACCAGAACAACAAGCCGAAATAAAATTAAAGCTAAAAGAACTTAGATTAGGGGATGATGAAGTAAGAAATATTGAAAGAAATCCTGACTTCTTAAAAATAAGAGAGTTGTTGGGTCAAAAATATATTGGCTGGACTTATCCATTCACTTATTTCTACTTTGCTGAAATGGTTTCAATGGAGGAGTTATTTACAAGCACAGAAACGGTAACGACAGAAGGCAAAGAAGTTAAAGTACCAAACAATATTTTTTCTAAACTTATTGATTATTCCGGACTACTTGACAAATTGCCCAAAAAGTTTGATGCTAACTTTATTGATCCAAATATTCCTAACAATGCTGAGGTTTTAATAGATGGTTTGGATTCATTAGAAGATTATAGAAAGATTAAAAAAGTAATTGATAAATTAACTAATGTATTAAAGAAAGATTATAGCGATTCTCCTGAAGTTATAAAAGGTCAATTTGCTGAAGTAGCTAGAGGTTTTGACCAATTAGGTGGTAAAGATGAGGCTAAAAAAGAAAAATTATGGAAGTCTTTCTTTGGTGAGATAAGAACTATTGAATCTGATCAAGTTATTCACGGTAAATCTTATAAGAAAGGTGATAAAAGATATTTCGGTCCACTTAGTAGATATAAAAATATTAGAGAGTTTATAAAAGCTGCTCAAAACTATTTGAAATCATCTGAGAATGAAACGATACTTGCTTTTTATGATAAGATTAATACTTGTAATGAAAAATATGGTACACAAGGAGCTGACACAGTTTATGAAGAAAATGGTATCTTAATTATTGAAGTTAAATCTTTCCAGGCTAACCAATTCCTAAATGGTCACACAAGACACTGTATTAAAGATTATTCCTCACAGTGGGAAAGTTATGTAAGTTCACATAATAACAAACAATATTATATTTATAACTTTAATATTCCTCAATATGATAACTACTCTACAATTGGCATTACTATTCAACCAGGTCAATCAATAAGAGCATGCCACGCTAAAGATGATGCTAATATTATGAGTTCAATCAAAGGCATTCTTAAAAAGTTTGAAAGTGAGTATGACATTAAAGATGATATTTTTGCTCAACTTAAACCTATGACTGACGAAGAAATCAGAAAAAGAGAAAGAGCTAAGATTGCGGAAAGGGAAATTGTTAAGAAAGGTTTATCAATTGACCAAATTAAGCAATATGTTAAAGAAGATGGTGCTAACATTAATAAAGATAATTGTGTAGCTCTTTTACACGCTGTTGAAGAAAACAATTATGAAAAAAGTAAAGTTATTTTAGAACTGGGTGGCTCTCCAAACTTGAGAAGTAAGGCAGATGCTATTATTAATAAAGCACAAGACTTAAATATGATTAAACTATTAGTATCTAATGGCTCTGAATTAACAGGTGAAGTATTTAATAACATTTGTAACGAACTTGAAGCAGTTGAATATTGTTTAAAACAAGGATTAGATCCTAACTTTGATAATTCACTTCCTATCAGAAGATGCTGTAAAGGTGGGTGGAAGTCTAAAGATGATATTGGTGAAGGTTACTACGATGTATTCCTATTACTTGTTAAGTATGGTGCTAAATTAGCTGATGAAGGTGGTAGAAATATGGCAATCAAATGGGCAGCTGAATATGGTAGATTAAACTTTATTGATTATATGCTTGAAAAAGGTGTTAAGAGTGGATTCAAATCGGCTTTAAGTTGGCTAAAACATAGTAGAAAAATTCCAGATGATAAAAAAGCTATTACAATTGCTTATCTCGAAGATAAAATTAAAGAATACGGTGACGTATAACAAAAAACCCACTTAATTAAGTGGGTTTTTTAATTTTAAATGAATCAATAAAATCACCGGTTGTTATTGTGAACGTATAAAAATGATTTTTTATTTATAATATATAAAAATAAAAAATAATATGAATTATATTGGAATAGATATAAGTATTAACTCAACTGCAATATTTATAGAAACTAATGGAATTGAAAAAATACTATCATTTACTAATAAGAAAGATAATAATATCTATATAAAAGAATTAAATAGGAGTGGTGTTAATTTTACACATTTTGAGAGAAAGATATTAAAAGATTATACCGATAATGAGTTATCAAAAATGAGACACTATATAGATATATCAGATAGTATAATAGATAAAATATTATCAATTACTGATTTAACAAAAAAAACATATTGTCAAATAGAAGGTTATTCTTTTTCTAAAAATACATCATCAATATTAGATATTGTTTCACTTTCAACCTTAATAAGATCCAAGTTGTTAGTAAATATTAAAGACATAGATATGAAAATAATATCACCATCTTCTCTTAAATTGGAAGCATGTAAAATGGTATATAAACCTATAGATATAGGTAAGAAAAAGCCAAAGTATGAATATAAAAATAATTTAGGAATATCCGGTGGATCATTTAAAAAACATGATATGTATAGAGCGATTATAGATGGAAAAATTGATTGTATAATATACGACTTTTTAAATGATTATATACATATTTTAGAAATGGCTAAAATACCCAATCCGATTGAAGATATAATAGATTCTATATTTGCATGTAAAATATTAAAAAATAGTTTGAAAGATGATAATTGATAAAGAGATAGAAATTTTGGTTAAATCACCTCGAACTATATCTAAGTTGAGAGAAATTGAAATAATAGTAAATATAGGTGATTTGATAAAAATACCTATTGATAAGTTGTGGATATCATCAAATATAAAAATTAATGTTAAATGTGATATATGTCAAAATATTAAATACATAAACTTTAGTATGTATAATAAAAATATTAAAAAATACAATATTTACACATGTTCAAATAAATGCGCAGTGTTCAAAAATAAAAAAACGTGCCTAAATAAATATGGTGATGAGAATTACAACAATACACAGAAAAGATTGGATAATAACTTGATTAGATTTGGGGTTGATAATCCAATGAGAGTAGAGGGGATAAAATTAAAAGTAAAAGATACTAAACTTGAAAGATATGGTGATGAAAATTACAACAATAGACTTCTATCAAATAAAACAAAACTTGAAAGATATGGTGATGAAAATTACAACAATAGAAATAATTATAAATTGACAATATTTCAAAGATATGGAGTCAAACATTATTCAAAAACAGAAGAATATAAAGATAAGGTTAAAAGTACATGTCTAGAAAGATATAGTGTGTCCAACTATTCAAAAACTGAAGAATATAAAGATAAGGTTAAAAGTACATGTCTAGAAAAGTATGGTCTTGATAGCTCAAATAAGTCTGATATAATTAAGAAAAAAAAAGTATTATCTATGTTAAATAAGTATGGATTTATTTCAAACTCTATGACACAAGATTCTAAGGATAAATTAAAAAAAACTAATTTAGAAAGATATGGTGTTGAGTATCCTATGCAAGTTTTAGAATTTTTAGAAAAACAACAAAAAAAATCAAAAAAGATAAAATATTACAATGATATCCTATATTATCAAAGTAGTTATGAGAAAGACTTCTTGGATCATTGCTTTGAAATTAATCTATTGAATGATATAAGCAGAGGACCAACAATAAGATATGTAAAAGATGGTAAGGAAAAATTTCACTATCCGGATTTTTATATAGAAAAGTATAATTTAATTATAGAGATAAAGTCTGACTATTACTACTATAAATACATAGAAACAAATAAAATTAAGTTAAAAACTGCAATAAATATCGGATATAATTATCTATTCATAATAAATAAAAAATATTATTTATTTGATGAAATAATAAATAATATTTAAGATATTTTCCTTATCTTTGTATTATAAATCACTACAAATGAACGGAAGAAAACTTAAAAATACAGATGCTCTTAAATTTATCTTTGCTGGTAAATCAATTGTTACATTTTTAAACACTAAAACCGGCAATCGTTTTACCTTTAAGACTAAAGCAGCAAAGGATTCTAATATGTTTTTTGTTAGTGTTTTGAACGGACCAGAAAATTGGGCCTATATCGGAACCTGTATTGAAGGTAAATTCAGACACGGTAGAAAATCTAATATCTCAGTGGATGCTCAGTCTGTAAAAGTATTTGATTTTGTTTTAGCTAAACTTGTATTAGGAACTTTACCAGAGTTTGTTGAAGTTTGGCACGAAGGTCATTGTGGTAAATGTGGTAAAAGATTAACAGTCACTTCGTCTATTGAGAATGGTCTTGGACCAGAGTGTATTAAAACTCTCACCAAAATGGAAAAGAGAGATAAATTCTTACAATTAATTTTAGGCTAAAATACCTACATAAAATTACATAAATAAAAAACCCTAAGAAAAGTCTTAGGGGTTTTTATTAGGGCCGACGGATTTGAAACCGTTCAGATTCCACCACCTTATTTTTCTAAATAAGGAAACTTATCCTTCTCAATATAATTAATTATACCTCGGATAAATAACTCTTTTATTACAGATTCACAAGTAAATGTTTTATCTGAATAAAATTCAATGTTATTTCTAACATTATCCATTCCAACTTTATATAGGATATCGTCAGAAAAGTTCTTTCTTTGCACATTTCTTTCTAGTAAAAGAGAGTTTATCATATTTTTCATTGTAATGGATTGTTATTTTTTATTACTTTGCTTTACCTTCTTCAGTAGAAGCTGCTCTATAAGCTGTAACTAATTTCTTAATTTCACCTAAAGCTTTTCTTGCTCTTGAGTCTGATACTTTACTTGTAGCTTTGTGATTAGCCTCAAATTCAGCCCAAAGCTTTGTCAATTGTTCGAAAATTTCTTGTTTCATTTATTTTATTTTATTTTTGTAATCCCTTAGTAATAAAGGAATTTATTTTTTATTATCCAAAGATATCATCTGCGTCAATAGCATCTGTAAATCCGTTTGTTTCATCTTCATCATCACCCATAACTTCATTAAACTTCTTTTCAACTTCTTCAATCTCATCTAATGATTTGAATCTGAAATAATCATTTACAATTGGTGCCATTTTTTCAAGAACTTCTTGTGTGAATATATCAGAATTAAATAGTTGCTTAGTTGTTACTGATTTACTTAAGTGATTTATATACCATCTGTTACCACCCGGTACAAAAGTCATTTCTCCTGATTTCTTATCAACTTCCATTTTACCTTGAGCAATTCCAATTTGTTCAAAATACTCTGGTCTACAGAATGCGTCTAATCCAGTGTAAGGATTCATACCCTGTTCAAAAGAGATATCAAATCTAATTTTCTTTGGTTTGGCTAATCTATTTTTAGTCGTTTTAAATAAAACAGTTATTCCAGATGCTCCTAAATCCATATCATCTTCTTGACCCGTCTTAAGCATCGATTTGCTCATAAAACCGATTACTGATGCTGAGTATAATAGACCATTTCCACCACGCAGTACACTTTTTGGAAACATATCTAAAGTCATGTATGTGTGGTTAGCAACTAAAAATGGAATATTTAAAAATCCTAAATCTGTATTAATACTTCTAAACATAGATCCAAGTGCTTTTGCTTTTGTCATATCCTGTTTAATTTTTCCTTCTAGTAAATCTTCCTTTTCTTTATTTGAAGCCATTTGACCAAGTGAGTCTAGTACTATCATCAATTTTGGTAATTCAAATCCTGCCATTTTTTGAGACTTTAGATCATCCAATAATTGTGTAAGTAACATATTCACATCTTCTACTTTATTAGATCTTATTAATCTAAACTTCTCCAATGAATTATCAACCCCGTATTTCGGAAAATCTTCTAAATCAATCGCCTGTTCCGTATCAATATATATAACAGAATATCCCATTTTCTGAGCATTTTTTGAAGCAGCATAGCAAAGAAATGACTTACCACAACCAGATTCGCCTGCATAAGCAGTTATGCGGTTAGTTGCAATTCCACCATGTAACATATTTGCTGATAAAGCCGCGTTTAATAAAAAATTTCCACTTGAAATGAATGTCTTTTCTTTTATTTCCTTTTCAATTTGAATTGGTAAACTTCTACTGATATTATCCAATATTGTACCAACTTTACTAAATTCAAATCTTTTTACTTCTTTCTTATCTTGTTTTGCCATTTTTAATTAATTATTTTTATACTTTATATATTAATCTTTAGTTCTCCCCTTTTAATAATTTTTAATAATTTTTATGTTATTATATTAAAAGGGGGTAATAATTATTTTATATATAATATATGACTAAACAAGAATTTTTAGATAGAGCAAGAGATGTTCATGGATATAAATATCAATATCCAAATTTATCTGATAAAGTATTATCAAATCAATACATAGATATTATCTATAATGATGTTTTATATA
>Ga0114958_10002792_pt1 | contig 12847 bp, 5 predicted proteins | sample C_130208_EF_Meta_FD_89577 | JGI IMG/M metagenome (GOLD analysis project Ga0114958, IMG submission 89577) | Freshwater microbial communities from Lake Croche, Canada to study carbon cycling - C_130208_EF_MetaG | ecosystem: Environmental > Aquatic > Freshwater > Lake | place: Lake Croche, Canada... | reverse complement strand
GGAACGCATCCTCAGGAATCTGCATCTCCTTGCGACACTGCATCTTATCGAGAGGCACGTAGGTCTCAGAATCGAATCCGTGCAGGAGAACATCCACTGGACGATTAATCCCCTGATCCTTGAGACACTTCTTCCAGAAGGGAGTAAAGGCAAAAATACGCTCGGCCTTCAGATTCAGCATATCAATAAACATCTGGTTCTGGCACGTGTAGACCTGGTCGCAATAAATCCACATCTTGAAGGTCTTAGGCACCCCAGCCTTGTCGATCTCTGCCAGAAACTTACTGACCACAGACATATCATTGTAAATCATCACCACATCGGGACTCAGCTTGCGAATCACATCGGGTAACACAGTGAATCCGAATCCCTGCTCGAAGGGTCTCTCGAGAGACGCCGCATCAATCACACGCACATTGGATGGATAGCTGCGATATCCGCTCTCGAACTGCTGATTGGGGAACCTCTGGAAGCCGAAATGTGTGACGGCTAACCAAGGATTCTTCGCCAGTTCCTTCAAGATCCCCCAGGAAACCTTACTGTAGCCTGTATACTGCTGACAGTGTGTTGACACGAGAAGTAGCTTCAGCTTCTTCTCCTTGGCATTAATTGACACTGTTGTGGAAGACTCCATTATATCTATACTAATATCTTACGCCTTAGACCTGTAGCGTGTTCTGGACTTCGGTCATCGCCCATTTCTTCAGCGCAGTCCATCCATCCAAGACGGTTCGTCGATATTCGGCAAAGAGTTGAGGACGTTGAGTTAATCCATGTAAGATCCTTGCGGCGGAAGGCCAGTCCGCGGCGGTAGCAAGAGGAATCCACATCTTCAGATAGGCTAAAAAGGCTTCAGACCCAGGTTCTTCCACCAAGATGGGGACAGCACCTGCTTCCAAAGCTTCATAGATGCGAAAGGTTTCATATTCCACTCCGCCAGGACAAGGGACACACCAACTTCTCTGTAACGAATCCACGACTTCCTCCTTCCCACATTTGGTTGGACTATTCCATCCGTCTTGAAAGACACACTTGTTTGGCAAGCCCTTGAAGGGATGTAACTTATCGCGCCTCCCTAAATGATCCGCGCCGATAAAAGACCATGCAAAGTCCCGATTCTTCGATGATCTTGGCAATGCCCAATGGTACCCTAAGGGAATCGTAAGCACCTTGGCACGCTGAGGTAGATCCTTGCGCAGATAATTGCGCACGACTCCTTTGCATGCAGGCCACTCATAAATATCAATTGGATCCAGCCCTCTCTCATCACTTACATGGAGTAAGGTAAAGGAAGGCCACGTGCGAAGATCTTCTTTGATCTTTTCGCAGAAGGGACGTTGATAAATAACAATAGGAATTTCAGTGCGGATCTCATCAATCGGTTTGCCGAGAAGCAGTTCGAGCCAATCGCGTTCAAAGAGATCCAGGCTCTGGTAAAACACGGGGAACAGTTCCTTTTTAACGGGTGCTACAGAAACGGATACAGCTGCAGAAGCAGGAGCAAGAAGCGCATCCTTCAACGCCTGATCAATCCCCCCTGCACCTGTAACCCCCGCCACCTCCTCTTCGGTAAAGACATCCTCATTCCTCAGATCGCTATCATATTCCTCCTTCCCAAAGGTATTGAAATCGCTCGCCGTATACTTGGGATCCGAATCCTGATAACAGCCCATCATCAAGGCATGGGTAAAATAAATATTGAGTTCGGCATGAGAATTACAGAGTAAATGATCGGCTGGAGCCCAGCATCCTCGCTCCTCCAACATCTTCAGTAATTTCTGCGCCCCAGATCGACGAAGGATATAGGAATAGGCACAGAAATGAAAGTAGCGAGACGGCTCCTGGCTAAACAAGGTATTCTCTTTAACACGGGCAATACAATCATTCACAGGCTCAACGATGGAAGTAAACCCCTCGCGATTGGGAGGAAGCACACCACCCAAATAGAGGACATCCCAATCCTCTGGCATCTTGGTATGAATATGATTCAGCATGGGTAAAGACTGAGGATGAATCTCAACATCATCCTCAAAAATCAAATAGGTATCAATCTCAGGCTTATCCTCCACCAATTTCTTCCACAAGGAAATATGGCTCAGAGCACATCCCATGACGCCTTTCCTCCATCCTAGAGGCGCAAACATGGCCTTCAGTGCAGGAGTTAACCGCAAGCTTCGTCCATCAATAGCAGGGAAACGAACAGCCTTGTCCAGAATGGTACGAGGAAGCCGGTTCATCCGATCTGGGCGTCGATCTAAATTAATAATCCACGTGGAATGAATTCCTTCCGCAAGAAAGGTATTCTTGAGGTACAGTCCACGATGGACGTACAAGGACAGCCCTCTCATAAAGGTATGCCTCAGACTGGTATGGCAATAGACTTTGTCTAAGGGGTACCGAGGAAGTCCGTGGCGATAGGATAAGACGGATAAGATACTCTGGTCATGACGATGCCCGAAGGGCATCTTATTCGCATCGACCCCTGTCCATTTCTTCCCTACGATAATATCTGGATTCTGGCCAAGTAGCCATGCTTCATCAAAGAGCTTTGCGGCACGCTCAGACCCTGCAGTAAAGACAATCGCCCCTGCCCAGATTTGTTTGGATTTCCGTTCAGCTTCTGTTAGAGCCATCACCTTGGCTGACAGTTCACTGCACATATGCTCATTGTCATGAATATCCTCCAAGAAACACAGCTCGCCCTGAGCTAGCCATTCACGTGGCCATCTGCAGAAAAAGACGCCGACGTCCATATAGATCACGCGCCATCCTTTAGGAGCCGTGGAATTCTTCAGTAACCAGAGTTTCCATAAGAAATGTTGAGGATTCCAGCATCCAGGGAAACATTCTTCCTTGGGAAGAGTGAATACTGTCACACAGGAAGGGATTTTCTTGATATCTTCATCGCGAACATCGTGTAAGAGATAGACGTAGAGTTGAAGATTGGGCATGGTGGTACGTTGTGCCATGAGGGGAGGAATCCAGTACTTGACTAAGATATCAATATATGCACGACTACAGCCAGTCATAAATACTGTCTTTCCGAGAGGTTGTGTTTCGACCACTTGCGTCTCCACAGCAGCAGGAGCAGGTTCAACCACAGGAGCAGGAGCAGGAGCAGTAGAAGCCACGCGCATAATGGCCTGAGCTACCCTGTGGAGTAAGGCAAACACTTCCTCGCGTTTCGCCTCCGTCAACACAGGAATGCTGGCCTTCTTTACCCACAGATCATGGTTCTCATCCACCTCTTTAACACGAGCCACTAACTCTTCATCGCTCAATCCCCTTGCATCGATGCACCCTTCCATATCAAAATCCGTCTCGACATCAGGAGCTCCCCAATAAATGGGCACACACCCAGCCACCTTGGCATGAAACAGTTTCTCTGTAACATAGCCTGGAGACGCTGCATTTTCATACGCCAGACAAAAGCGATAGTCCTTGAGAAACTCGACCTTCCTCTTTTCTCCTCCCCCTCCTCCAGCCCCTGCAAACAGCCCGTCTCCTAGCGTATTATATAAGCGCCCCGCAGAATCAACTTCCTTATATCGACATAAGGTGTGAAAGGCATTGTTTCGTACTGGCTGAGATCCATTGGAGACAATGAAGGCACAAAACTTGTCTCGGCGTTCGATGGACACGCGATCTAAGGAAACAGGGATTGGATTCTGAATCTTGGCATCGGCCTTGAACCAATCGATTTCCAGAATCCATAAGGGAAGACGGATATAGTTATCGGTACGTCGTTCAAAGCCCAGATTTAAGAGGATATCCTTACGCCGAATAGGTGGACTATTTTCGCCTGTATAATGGATCTTGGGAACGGTGGTTGATTCCCAGGAGGAACCGAATGGACCAAAGATTAGCACATCGGGCGTTGAGCTCACTTCAATGGTATGTGTAGGAAAGGTATGTTCAAGCAGCAGGGTGAAAAAGTTATACGAAGGATTAAAGTCCTGCCACATATCGGAAAATCCGATGCGAAGAACGGGCTTTGGCTCCTGCGCAGCAGGCGCAGGAAGCTTTATGAGGGGGGCAATCTGAAGAGGTACGTTGCGTGATACTTTACTCGCCTCATCCCATCTCGTTCGTATACTCTCAGATAAGAGCCCAAAGCGATGCAGAATATCTTTGCGTAAGCTAAACAGATCGATTGACCAGTTGGCAACTTTCTTCACTGCAGCACATCCTTCCGTAATAGAATTATTCTGGTAATATCCTTGCTCAACACCCCTTAACGAGCACAACAGTTCAGAATTATGTACCAGAGGGATGCCACACCATAAGGCTTCCAAGTGATAGGGACGGATGGTGGTAAAGCGAGAATGGGCGATGATCAAGGTATTCTTTGCACAAGGAATCTCAGCGATGCGTTGACGTCCAACAAACGTTCCTGGCTGATCCATCAGATTTGCCCATAGATTTTTCTGAAAATATTCAGACTCTTTTAGCATATCGGTATTGTGCACCTTCAACGGCAGCCCTTTACAACTCTCCTTGTATATACACAAGGGAATCACACAGCTGCTCATGGATGTCGTATTTGTCTCACAGATCCGAACCTCAATAGGCTGCCCATCGACATAGCTCTGTTGCCAGATGGGGAGAGGGGTTTCCTTGCGAAAGGTTTCCACGGCGAGAGCTGACCAGAGAAAGGGGACTTTGCGGACAGGACGGCGGGTCAAGAGTTCTAAGTACTGAATATCGTCACCAGTACAGAGTTCTTCGTATACCCACGTCTCAGCAAGGCCTTCAGTACTTCTCGGAGCCAACGTATAGGGAACCACACAGGATTCCATGTCGAGGAAAAGAGGAGATTTGCGCACAATCCAGACACAAGGTGCTAAAGAGCGAAGACGGGGTGCCATGACCACTTCCAGGATAAGATCGAACTGGCCGGTAACCACTTCACTATCTTTAACACATGGCCAGTTCTCTTTGATGGACTGGATATCATCCCACCAGAGTTGATCGCTGGTTGAAATAAAGCTGCAGGTATTTCCTAAGAAGGAATACAATTCTATCAATGCCAAAGCGGCTTGTGAGGCGCCACTACTGAACACCGAGTGCTTGAAGAACACGGTGATTCCGAGTTTCATTTCTCTTTCTGCTATACATCCTATGGTTGGGATTTAACCTCAGACCAAGGTCTCGCATCAGAAGCCAAGCAACGCCGCCCACGCCCGCTGAACATCAGGATTATAAGGGGAATGTCTCCACGTCAAGGTTTTAGCATGCGACGTGAACGTTTCAATGGTCTGAGCATGCCCGAAAGCCCGTTCTAATACCACCACCCCCGCTGCAATATCGGAATTGGGATAATAGTATCCATACGGAGACCAATCGCTCGCATTATGGATGACGGGATACAGAGAATGGAAATATTCTAGCACCATATAATTATATTCATTGTTCCATTGGTGGCAGATGGGAATGGCGGAGGGGAACGAGGTCAGAATATCCACAATGGTCATTCGTCCACGAAATTCGACTTTGCCATCGCGAATGAGATCAAAGGAGGAGGCCAGAGAAGACATGAAGTAGGGAAGAACTTCCAGACGGTTCCCATTGACGATGACAACCTTTCCTTTCCAGTCAGGATTCTTTCGATACCAGGATTCCAGGATACAGAGAGGCACGAGGGACGTTTTCTGGAAACTGATATTCGGTTCAATCAATAAAAACACCTCTTCACCTTTGACAGGAGGAGTCCATCGAAAGGAACGGGTGAATCCAGCCGTGAGGACACAGGGATCCCAGACATAAGGAGCAATAGCATTCGCGCCGCCGTCGAGGCTGACTCTGTTCACACACTTTGCATACTCAAGATGCTGGGCATAATGAGGAGATACCCAGATATCATCGACGTCGCCGATATAATGGTGAATGAAAAACATTCCAGGATAGCACAGAGGGCTTTCAATATCAATATTCAAAATGTTGCCTAAATATAATTTGTAGATTCGACTCCCCCCTAGGCGAAGATACTGTTTCACGACGACATCAATGCTCATGGCGATTTCAATGTAGACGGTCACTTTAATCCCAGAGTTAACAAAGGCATCCATGGTGAGCATGTTAAGATCGTTCATATAGGGAGGGGCATTCTTGGGGAGATCTTGTACCAGAAGAATGGGAGCACATCCCATCGATTGAAACATGCGATAGAGAATGTAGACATTCTGGACTAGACCATTGTTAAAGATGGTGTCCATGTCAATGGTGGAACATCCAATCATGACGATAGTCTTTTTCCCCTCGTAGGGAAGGATCTTCGTTGTCGGATGATACTCGGTCATACCTGGCAACTTCTCCGGAATTGCAGTCATACTGTATATACGAAGACGTTTCCTTTAACCAACCTGGACTCATTGCTAGGCTTACTTAAGCCAACCTGGCTTGAAGCAAGGAAACCTGTGTCTGCAGAGCCGCTATACTTATTTGCTGAGATGACACAGTAGCTTGCAAAGCCGTTACTGTGCCTTGCAGAGCGGTCACAGTGGTCTGCAGAGCGGTGATCGTAGTTTGCAGAGTCTGAAGTTCATTCTTCCCTGTAACACTGGTCTGAACGTTTTGAAGAGGCACTATATTAGCAACGAATCGGGATGAACTACTTTGCATGTCTGTTAGAGGGGTGAGATTCAGCTCGCTGCGCTGGCGCAGCGGCAAAGAAACATTTCCTAGCATCACAGTAAATGAGTTCGCTCATCCAAGTATCAGACTCAAATGCAATCGTCTACATATCAACATCCTCCTTTTTCTCCCAGGTGAGAACAGTCCGTGATATCAGTGGAACACGATCGAGTAGTAATACAATCACTGTAAGCAGTGTCGATGGATTCACCTTCTCAGACGGTTCAACCACGCAAATAATCGATACTCCCTATCAATCCCTCACCTTCACTCCATCGACGGGAGCGATTCTCCACAAACTCCCTTTTACATACAATCAATCGGTCGATGCATCATCAATCACCATGACAAATCTTATCGTCAGGGGTTCAACTACCATCTACGATTCCTTCTATCTGTCCACCATGTCAACGACCGGTAACATGGATGTTCAATCAATAAATGTTGGTTTGAATGAGATATATACCAAGAGTAACTTAGTCTCAACGATTACATCTATTGGCGAAACCTATACAAGCACTGTCTATTTTACCATGGATACTCTTGGATCACCGTATATATCCACGGCATCTTTAGTCTCAACTGTCCTCGCTCTTCCGTATATTTCCTCCGCCTCTCTCGTCTCCACGGTGAATGGACTTGGCAGCATGTATTTCTCAACCCCTAGTCTCGTCTCGACTGTCATTGGATTGAGTAATACGTATCCACTCTATACAGATCTTCAATCAACTGTAAAAGCTTTAGGTACTGCAACACCTAGCCTCGTTCCGCTGATCTCCACTCCCACGTTTACTTCGACCGTCAGCTTTTTCCAGACTGGCTTTATCTTGTCGACAAACTTCACCTCCACTGTAGCTGGATTAGGGACATCCGCTTACATTTCGATTCCTCAGCTCACCTCAACCGTGAACGGGCTGGGCACAGCCTCCTATCTTTCCACTTCCTGGCTCACTTCCACGGTAGCATCTCTTTCAAGTAATTTTGAACAGATCAATACGATCTATGCATCAACGGTGAATGGATTAGGAGAGACCTATCTGTCTACGGGAGGCTTGATCGCGGTGACAACCTCTGCGTTAACATCGAATCAATCGATTCTCACGTCCACTGTGAATGGCCTGGCTACTGCTGGGTATGTGTCAGTTTCCCAAATGACGTCAACCGTGAATGGACTTGGACAACTCTATGTGTCGACGACCCAACTTTTTTCAACAGTTGCAGGAATCTTTGTCTATCCCCTAAACGTCTCGACCGTGCAAGGATTAGGAGATGCCATTCAACGAAATAATGGCTATATCTCTACCCTTAGCCAAACCTCCACTGTAACAGGAGTTCTGAGCAATGAAACTGTCCAGCTCGTCTCGACGGTACAAGGACTTGGGCAAAGTTATTTCTCTGTTGCACACCTCACGTCTACCGTGAATGGTCTTGGACAATCGTATATCTCCACCTCTCAATTCCTCGCCTCTAACGGAACCTTCTTTGCAACCTTGTATACCCAAGCACAATTAACATCGAGCTGGATGAATTTAGGAACTATTGGCTACATATCGATCGCAAGCGTCATGTCGACCTTCCAGGGACTGGGGAGCTTTTCGGCGAAGTACATTTCCTCCGCCAGTCTTGTTTCCACCGTAGCCGGTCTTGCCTTTTCAACCGTGCCGAATCTAACTGCCGCAGTAGCCCCTACCCAAGTGACTCTTTCCAATAACTTTTCAAATGCCGTCATAAGCGTAATCACTTCGGCGGCAAATTCTCCCTATTCGTATATTTCTTCCTATCTCACCTATTCACTGCAGTATGCTACAGCATCGATGAGCGTACTGACGAGTACAACCGCGGGTGTAATCACAACACTAGGATCTCAACCTGCTGCCACAACGAATGCCCTCACCATTCCCTTATCTAATGTTCTGTTTACGTATTCTAATGGTATACAACCATCGTTAGTGCGAGTGACTGCTGCGGGGTTTACCTTCTGCAATATCTATTGTTATCAAGGCATCGCTGCCGCAGGATTTCGAGCAACGAATTATTATGCCGATGGAACAATGTTGACGTATTCTTCAGATAGACGGTTAAAGGAAGATATTGTTCCCTTGTCAAATGCTTTATCCGTCGTTCAATCACTTGAGGGAGTATCGTACTATCGTAATCAGCGCCAACTTGGATTTATTGCCCAGGATGTGGAACAGATTCTGCCAGATCTGGTGACGACCGATGAGGAGACCAGCTATAAATCGCTGAGCTATTACCCCATTTGTGTAGTTATCTTGGAAGCAATTAAAGAGCTGAATGCGGAGTGCGATGAACTGCTGCACAGATTGAATCTCCCCTAGAAGAAGTATGTCGAACCATGCGACAGTCATCTCAACCTCATTTATCCTAAGCGGACATACATCGACCTTTACCCTCTATGCGCCCTACGAAAGTTCCGCTACCCTCTCTACATCCGGGCAATTCTTCAATGATGGAACCACAGGTAAGACAACGACAGGATATATTACAGTTGTTCCCAATACCCGTTTATCAAATGTCTGGACACTTCAAGATACCTTTCCCTATACTGGATATTCCCATATTGAATCAGTTCAGGCCGAGGCACTCGGTATTCGTTCCACTCTCTATTCGGATTACTATAAAGATAGCCCCCTGTATATATCAATACCTCATGTTCAGACGAGTAGCATTTCTCACCAAGGAATCGCAATCCCTCTCGACGTAAATCATGCATCTACCTTTGATGGATTAGGCGGAACGTATATTTCCTCAGGCCTATACTATATTGCATCGACCATTGACGGCCTTGGTCAGTTTGGATACGTATCGACCTCATGGCTTCAATCAACGGTTGATGGCTTAGGAAAGACCTATATTTCGACCCCGTCTCTCGTCTCCACCATCTCTGGAAATTCAAACTACGTCCAGACTAACATGATGAGGTCAACTGTGGACAATTTAGGACAACTCTACCTTTCCACATCATCGTTAGTCTCAACTGTGGCTGGCTTATCCAATATATATATCACCTCAAATGATAATGCATCAACGGTCAGCGCCTTTGGCACTCTGGAACAAACGAGCCTCGTCTCAACGGTCGTTAATTTGGCAAATTCTAACTCCATGACGTATATTTCCTCGACGTCCCTGCAATCAACTGTGCGAAATCTAGGCCAACTCTATGCATCATCTGCGCAACTCCAGCTCTCGGTTGGAACGTACACCCAGACGATCCGAGTTCCCCTGATTCAACGCATGGTGGAAAGCTTGGCAGGATCAAATACGGCTGATGCCACCTATCTCTCTAGCTTCAATATCCAATCAACCCTCACAGGAATCACCACGGTGGTGGCGTCAAACCTTGTTCCTCATGTCACCACTCTCGGCTATGTATCCTCCCTCACCTCGACGATTGCGGGATTAGGGGACGCTATTCAATTAAATACTGGATACATTTCTTCGGCCTCCCTTCAATCCACCGTATTCTCGTTAACGATTAATCAAGTTGCCCCTCTTGTCTCTACGGTTCAGGGATTAGGGAGTGCGAGCGGAACGACTGGCTACATTTCCACCGTGAACTTGGTCTCCTCTGTAACAGGATTATCGAATATCTATTCCACGCAATTTCCCTATTCAAATATGATTTATCTCTCAACTCCTGCGCTCACATCAACGGTGAATGGACTTGGGACACGATATATTTCTGCTTCTCAATTAACCTCTACTTATACGTCATTAACAACGATTGCATCGATCCCTTACTTCCAAAGCAATTTTCCCTTTTTTACAACCACAGGAATGGTCTCAACGGTGAATGGCCTGGGGCAGATCTACATTTCGTATAGCGGACTTATCTCAACGGTCACCGATTTAGCGACAACCTTTATCTCTCCTACTCAACTGACCTCCTCCATGACAGGAAGTATCGTAGCGGCATCGAATGTAAATTGTAATATGGTGACCTCAACACTTCGAGGACTTGGAAGTCTGGGCTATGTCTCAGGCATCGCGGGACAATCTCCTGCCTCACTCAATACTTTTGTTCAAGCAACCACAGCCTATTCCGTTGTGGCAAATGCATATACGAATGGATATTTATATTATACAGGAGGTAACAATCTGGCAAGCAGTAGCAATTTCTACGAAGAATTGACGACCAGTATATCTCGTGTTCCCTTTGTCAATTCTGCATCGAATACGGCCGTAACGATACGAACGTTTGGGTATGGAAGCAATTATATATACGGAGATGGTACCTATATGACAATAGCCTCTGATCGACGCTTGAAAGATCAGATTGAACCTCTCACCTCGACGCTCTCCCAAGTCCTATCTCTTCGTGGAGTGACTTATACAAAAAAGGGAGACTCGAATTCTTACCTTGGTTGTATTGCTCAAGAAGTTGAACCGGTCTTTCCTGAAGTCATTATAACCCATCCTGATCCTATGCAATTGAAATCAATGAAATACGAATTTCTCCTTGCCCCCCTGCTCGAATCAGTAAAAGAACTCGCGGCTCTCCATAGCACGGTTACCTTTGCTGCTGCAGAAGCAAAGGCCAAGCGTATAGCTGTCGAACAAAAACATGGCGAGGTATAGTATGGCTACTATCCTGGTTGATACCAGCCTATGTAACGCCGATTATATTGTCTATTTATCCAATACGGAATCCGTAGGAAGATATGTCACAGTAAGAGATATTGGCTCAAATCCATCATTCTTTGCCACACATTCCATTATTATCTCAACAACGTCCGGCTATTCCTTCTTGGATGGAGGAAAAGAATACATTCGCCGACCAGGGGAAAGTCTAACCTTTGCCGCGATGTCATCTAAGTGGAGACTGATGAATACACTCGCCTATACGCCAGCAGGGCGAACCGTTCTCTCCAATGTATCAACGACTCATCTGTATACCTCAACCTTTTCCAATGTAACGGGTCCCTTCCGTATCACGAATCTTCTCAGCACGGGAAAGATAGATACACAAGAGAATATTACCGTAAAGACCGATCCTATTATTAATCAATCGAATTTAACCTCTACCTTTCAAGGTCTGGGTAGCTTTGGACTCATAAGTTCTCATGATGCCGTGAATTCCAATTTGTTATCGAGTAGTCTAGGGTTAGCAACGACGTATATCTCAACGCAACATCTCCAGTCAACGATTGTCGGACTCGGATCTCTTAGCTATGTCTCTACCAGTTGGTTGACCTCGACCTTCCAAGGGTTAGGAACCTCGTATATATCGATTCCTGCACTGACGTCCACTGTGGCTGGGTTAGGTCCCACGTATATTTCAACGGCCTCGGATATCTCCACGGTTCAAGGATTAGGCCAGACGTATGTGTCGATTCCCCAGCTCACCTCCACCGTCAGCAATCTCTTTAGCAGAACAACCTCGAATCATCAATCTACCTTTAGTCAACTTGGATCGATCTATATTTCGTCTGCCTCCCTCGTTTCCACTGTAACTGGGTTATCGAATATTGGCGGGTCGAATAACTATATTCTCGCCTCGAATTTCAACTCGACCTTTACAGGCATCGGTATCACGGATCTGAGTAATAGTACATCGACGATCGCGGGATTAGCGACGGTGGGATACATTTCGTATACCCAGTTACAATCTACTGTATCGAATGTGTTCGTCATCAACCAATCGAATGTGGCGCAGACACTGAGTAGTCTTGGCTCTCTGTACGTTTCTGCCCCGTCCCTTCAATCGACGGTGGCAGGACTTGGCAGGACATATATCTCAACGGTTCAACTCGTCTCAACGACGGATGGGATACAGGCTCCAACAAAAGCGAGTTTGATCAGCACAGTGGTTGGTCTTGGACAACTGTATGTCTCGACGAGTGGACTGGTCTCCACAACCACAGGTCTTTGTAATGCGGCATACTCCATGATGACGAGTAGTATAAATGGCATGGGAAGTATCTATATTTCCTCTACCTCGCTTCAATCGACGGTGGCAGGTCTAGCACCTCCCTATATTGCTACCAGCCAATTGACTTCAACTACCGATGGAGTCAATTACCCAATGGTCAGTACAAATTCTGGCAGTGGATCGCTGTATCTTTCCTCGCTGAGTCTTTTTTCTTCTATTGCAGGACTTGGATCTGCCCCCTATCGCTACATTTCCACGACCCAATTCACGTCAACGACGACAGGAATCAAAACGGCAGGCTATATTTCGGTACCAACCCTG
>Ga0114958_10002791_pt1 | contig 12854 bp, 15 predicted proteins | sample C_130208_EF_Meta_FD_89577 | JGI IMG/M metagenome (GOLD analysis project Ga0114958, IMG submission 89577) | Freshwater microbial communities from Lake Croche, Canada to study carbon cycling - C_130208_EF_MetaG | ecosystem: Environmental > Aquatic > Freshwater > Lake | place: Lake Croche, Canada... | reverse complement strand
GGTCAAGGTGGCTCAAAACAGAGGCGATCAGCGCATTCGCATTCACGCGCAGGAGTCGGCCCTGGCTTTTTATGCCAAGCATGGCTTCAAACCTGTGGGTGAGCGCTTTTTAGAAGCGGGCATGACGCACATAGAGATGTGCTTGGACTTGGGGCCCTTGGGGTAATGGACTTGCCATCACGGGAGATCCACTTGGGTAGAAATTTGAAGGGTGCGAGACTACAGTTCATTCATCGGAATCTTGAGGTAGGACACCCCGTTGGCCTCTTGGGGTGGTAATTCACCAGCGCGAATATTGATTTGCACAGCAGGCAAGATCAAGACGGGCATCTCTAAGGTGGCATCGCGTTTGGTTCGCATCTCAACAAACTGATCCTCGGTCATGCCATCATGCACGTGGATATTTTTAGCGTTCTGCTCGGCGACAGTGGTCTCAAAAGCTACAGGACGGTCGCTTGGTGGATAGTCATGGCACATGAAGAGTCGAGTTTCAGCCGGTAAGCTCAAAATTTTACGAGTTGATGCGTAAAGGGTGCGCGCATCGCCGCCAGGGAAGTCACAACGTGCCGTTCCCACATCAGGCATGAACATGGTGTCTCCAACAAAGACAGCATCACCAAATTGGTATGCCACGCAAGCGGGTGTATGGCCGGGAACAAATAAAACTTTTCCTACCAACTCACCAACTTTGAATTCTTCGTCGCTTGCAAATAAATGGTCGAATTGGGAGCCGTCTTCTTTGAACTCTGTCTCTAAATTGAAGATGGCTTTAAAGACCTTCTGGACGTGTGTGATGTGCTCTCCAATCGCAATCTTTGCACCCAATTGTTTCTTCAGATAGCTGGCAGCGCTCAGATGATCGGCATGCGCATGCGTCTCGAGAATCCACGCCACTTTGAGTTGCTGCTCCTTGACATAGTCGAGCACTTTTGCTGCAGAAGTCGTGGTGGTTCTTCCCGACTTGGGGTCATAGTCCAGCACAGAGTCAATGATTGCGCAGTCAGAACCCATGCCGTGATGGACAATGTAGGTGATGGTCCAAGTGGCTTTGTCAAAGATGCCGTGGACGATCGGTTTTAGGCTATGGGTTGTCATTGTTGCCCTTTTAATTAAGTATTCAAGAATATTGACAGATAAATTAAAAGTCACAATACTATGAATAACCAAATTCAACAAGGACTTGTATGAGTGTTGTGTCAACAGGACTTGAGTAATTGCACAGCGCTTCGGAGCAGGTGTGTAAGTTGATGAAGGTGCTATCCAACCCAGACCGCTTGATGAATCTTTCCCAACAGTCCAAAGGAGAGTTGGCGGTAGGTGAGAAGGAAGATCTGCTCGGAATCGGTCAACCCACATTGTCTCAGCGACTCACTGTATGGCGAGATGAAGAGCAGGTCGAGGCACAGCGAATGGGAAAAAGCATCGATGACCAACTTAAAAGCCCCAAGGCTTTGACGGTCATCGGCACTTTTTACAAACACTATTGCAAACCATAAAGGCTCATATGACGATCGATTGGATCCATTTCACACCTTGGCAGTCGCTTGGCGGCGGCATCTTGCTTGGGCTGGCCTCATCGGCATTTATTTTGTTCAATGGCCGTATCTTAGGCATCAGCGGCATTCTGGCCGGTTTGCTGTCTCCAAGATCTGGCGATGTGGGTTGGCGCATTGCTTTTGTTCTGGGAATTGTTGCAGCGCCGTTCGTGAGTACCCTGGTGTTACCCGTCGATTTCATCGTGGCACCCCGCATTGAGGCAGCCTACGCAAGCATTGCCATGGCTGGATCATTGGTTGGGTTTGGAACGCGTTATGGATCGGGTTGCACCAGTGGCCATGGTGTTTGCGGTTTATCGCGCCTGTCGCCAAGATCCTTGGTGGCTACGCTTACTTTCATGGCGTTTGGTTTTTTAGGGGTCTACGTCATTCGCCACGCGATTTGAAAGAAATTGTATGCAACACAGAATCAGTGAATTTTTAGTGGGCCTGCTATTTGGCTTGGGTCTCATCCTCTCTGGCATGACCGATCCGAGCAAGGTCCTTGGATTTTTGGATATTTTTGGTTTGTGGGATCCATCACTGGCTTTTGTCATGGGGGGCGCTATCGCTGTTGGGTTTTTTGCGTTTGCATGGGCCAAAAAAAGAACTGTCAATTTTTTAGGAGGCGTTTTGCATTTGCCCACGAACAGTCAAATCGACAAGCCCTTGGTGGTTGGCGCAGTCTTGTTTGGAGCAGGCTGGGGACTGGCTGGATTTTGTCCAGGCCCCGCGCTTGTGTCTCTGGCATCAGGCCAAATCAAGGCGGCCGTGTTCGTGGTGTTCATGTTGGCAGGCATGCAACTTTTTGAAATGCTTGGTCGTGGGGCAACACAAGCTCAATAAATCAAAACGCCCCACTTGGTCGCCATTGATTTTTTACTTGGGCGCTCTGCCACCACTCTTGATGCATTCTTCCATGGACTTGAATTCAGTGAACTTCTTCGTCTTTTCATAGCTGGGGGAGCTTTTATCGTGGCAAATGCCAGAGTCTGATTTCTTCACCAAGCTCACCTCTGGCGCTGGTGCAGCGGCGGCGACACCGACCGGTGGCTTGCCCCCGCTTTTGACACACTCGTCCATGGAGTTGTAGGGGGTGAACTTCTTGGTGTTGCCAAAACTTGGGCTGCTCTTGTCATGACAAATGCCAGCGTCGGACTTTTTTACCACTGGATCGGCGCTGGCAGCAGGCGCCGCTGGCGTCGTCGCAACGCTTGGCGCGCTGCTAGGTGTTTCTTTTTTGGCGTCGGCGGCATGTGCTTGAGCACCCAAGCTGATCGCCAAAACACCAGCCACTGAAGCCATCAAATGTTGAAGAGAGGTCATGTGAAATTTCCTTATGAAGAGGTCAGAACATTGAAAAAAAACAATCGTCAAGGCACCCCGCTCTATTGGGGCTTGACATAGCGAAAGGTGCCTGTTGCATGGGCGCAGAGCACGCCCTCAGCGTCCATGACCTTGGTTTCCATGAAGGCCATGCTTTTGGTTCGATGAAGGAGGTTGCCGTAGGCTTTGAGAGGGCCTTTGGCGGGATGAAAAAAAGAGCTCTTGAGCTCAATGGTGACCACCCGAGAGTTGCTCTCTACGCTCCTGGCTGCATTGGCCATGCTCACATCCATCAGGGTCATCAACGCGCCGCCATGGGTGACTTTGAAGGAGTTCATGTGTGCATCGAGTGCTTCGTACTGCAGCACGGATTGACCCTCTTTGGCGCTGATGAATTGAAAGCCCAAAAAATCAGCAAAAGGAATGTAGAGGCCAAAATCTTTGACAAAGGCTTCGTGCCTTTGTTGATCGGCCAGCGCATGGGCTGAGGACGCGCTTGGGTGAGGCAAAGGGGCGAGTGTTGTCATAGATGAAAAAGAAGAGCCCTAGCGAAAAGGTTGTGCAACAAGCTGTTGCTCAGTTCGCTTTTTGCCTTTGAATGACATCCAAACATCATCTTGGCAACGCTTCACCCGGCAACAGCACTTGGGGCTGATTTTAAACACGAAAAGCCTGGGGCTTGTGACAAGTCAAGTGTTGGGTGAAGTCAAGAGACGACACAAGCGTTAAAGAACCTCAAACACCCCTACAGCACCCATGCCTCCTCCGACGCACATGGTCACCGCCACCCGTTTGGCCCCTCTTCGACGGCCTTCGATCAAGGCGTGTCCGGTCATGCGCTGCCCGCTCATGCCGTAGGGGTGACCCAAGGCAATCGCGCCTCCATTGACGTTGAGCCGCTCGGGGTCGATGCCCAATTGATCGCGGCAATACACCACCTGAACCGCAAAGGCTTCGTTCAACTCCCAAAGGTCGATGTCTTGCACTTGGAGCCCCAAAAGCTTCAGCACTTTAGGCACTGCAAACACCGGACCAATGCCCATTTCATCGGGCTCACACCCTGCGACCGCAAAGCCTAAGAATCGGCCCAAAGGCTTCAAGCCCAATTGAGCGACTCTTTGCTCATCCATGACCACACAGGCCCCCGCACCGTCGGAGAATTGGCTGGCGTTTCCTGCCGCCACCAGGCCACCGGGTGTTGCCGCTTTGATGGCACTCAGAGCCTGCACAGTGGTCCCAGCTCGAGTCCCCTCGTCACGGCTGACCGTGACTTGCTTGGTCATCAAGCCCATCACCGGATCGAGCACCCCTGCACGCGTGGTGATCGGGACGATCTCCTCGTCAAAGAGCCCCTGGTCTTGGGCGTGGCAGGCCTTTTGTTGACTCTGTGCGCCATAGGCATCCATGGTCTCTCGATCGATGTGGTAGCGCTTGGCCACTTGTTCAGCGGTTTGCAGCATGTTCCAATAAATTTCTGGCTTTTTCTTTTGTAATGCTGGATCGATGAACATGTGCATGTTGATCTCTTGCTGCACACAGGAAATGCTCTCCACGCCCCCAGCAATAAAGACTTGCGCTTCTCCCGCAATGATGCGTTGAGCCGCCAAAGCGATGGTTTGGAGTCCAGAGGAACAAAAGCGGTTGACCGTCATGCCCGAGACACCCATGGGCAGGCCAGCAGCAATGGCAGATTGTCTGGCGATGTTCCAACCTGTGGCCCCTTCAGGGTTGGCGCATCCCATGATGACATCCTCCACCATGTCAGCTTGCACGCCTGCGCGCTCAAGGGCATGCTTGACCACATGCCCGCCAAGCACCGAACCATGGGTCATGTTGAACGCACCCCGCCAACTTTTAGCAAGCGGTGTTCTGGCGGTGGAGACGATGAGGGCTTGGGTCATGGGGTAATCCTAGGAAAATCTATGTGTTGTTGGGGTGTCAGGGCCTGCAGTCCATGCGCCTCATGCGCCTGTTGGCCTTTGCGCCTGTCTGCCTTTGCGCCTTTGCTCATGTTCGATCCCTTCACGCTTACAAAAACCCTTGACCTTCATGGACCAAGGTTTGCAGCAGGGGTGCAGGCTGCCAAAATTCAGCGTCGTCTTTGGGGTTCAGGGCAAAGCGCCTCATGGCACCGATCATGTTCAAAACCCCAAATTCTTGCGCATAGTGCATGGGCCCGCCCCTAAAAATTGGGAACCCGTAGCCCGTGATGTAGACCATGTCGATGTCACTGGCTTTGGAGGCGATGCCCTCTTGCAAAATGCGAGCGCCTTCATTGACCAAGGAGAAGACCAAGCGTTGGACGATTTCTTCATCGGTGATTTTTCTAAGGGTCAAGCCATGCTTCGTGCGATGGTCGTCCAAGAGTTGTTGCACCAAGGGGGAATGCACCGCGTCTCTTTTTCCGCTTGTGTAATCGTACCAACCGGCGCTAGTTTTTTGCCCAAAGCGACCCAACTGACAGATCAAATCAACCATGGGGCTGTACTTCATGTGAGGTGTTTCTTGGTAGCGCCTTTTTCTGATCGCCCACCCAATGTCGTTGCCCGCCAAGTCGCTCATCTTGAACGGTCCCATGGCAAACCCAAAGCGTTCAATGGCTTGATCGATTTGTTCGGGCGAGCAGCCCTCTTCAAGCAAAAAACCAGCTTGCCTGGAGTACTGCTCGATCATTCGGTTGCCGATGAAACCATCGCAAACGCCGGAGACCACAGCGATTTTTTTGATTTTTTTGGCGACCGCCATCACCGAGGCCAAGACTTCCTTGGACGTTTCTCGGGCGCGCACCACCTCAAGCAGTTTCATCACGTTGGCAGGCGAGAAGAAATGCATTCCCACGACGTCTGCCGGGCGTTGGGTGAAAGAAGCGATGGCGTTGACGTCCAAGGTGGAGGTGTTGGTTGCCAAAATGGCACCCGGTTTTGCACACGCATCCAAGGCTTTGAAGACGTTTTCTTTGACCTTCATGTCTTCAAAAACCGCTTCGATGATCAAGTCGCAAGGCGACAAGTCCTCAAACTTCAAAGAGCTGCTCAAGTTCTTGAGCATGGCTTGAAGTTGGTCCGCCTTTAATTTGCCTTTTTTAACCCGCGCTTCGAAATTGAGATTCAGGGTTTGAAGGCCATTGTCCAAGGCCGCCTGGTGGGTGTCAACCAGCGTGACGGCAAAGCCTGCCATCAGGAAAGTCATGGCAATGCCGCCCCCCATGGTGCCCGAGCCGACAATGCCCACGTGCAGGATGCTGCGAGTGGGGGTGTTGCTGTCGAGGTCTGCAATTTTGGAGGCGTTTCTTTGCGCGCCAAAGAGATGCCTTAAGGCCCTGGACTCAGGGGTCCACATCAAATTCAGAAAAGTCTCACGCTCAAAGGCCAAGCCCTCAGACATGGGCAGCAAGGTCGCTTGCCGGATGGCATCGATGGCTTTGAGCGGTGCGGGCAAATGCTTGGCTTGTGGGCTATTTTTGACCATGTTTTTGGCGAACTGAAAGTAGGCGTCTCCTTGCGGGTGCTGTGCTTTCAAGTCGCGCACTTTGGGTAAAGGTCGAAGAGCGCTTCGATCCCGGGCCAATTCAAGGGCCTCGTCCAAAAGGGAAGCTTGGCTTTGTGCCATGTGGTCAAAAAGTTTTTGCGCTGGCACCATGTTGAGCCGCTCACTCATGATGGCCTCACCACTCACGATCATGTTCAGCGCCGCCTCAACCCCCAAAACCCTTGGCAGGCGTTGGGTGCCCCCGGCCCCAGGAATCAAACCCAACTTCACCTCAGGCAAAGCGACTTGGCAGCTTGGTGCGGCGATGCGGTAGTGGCAAGCCAGTGACAACTCAAGCCCACCACCCATGACCACAGAATGAAGGGCGGCCACGATAGGCTTGTCTGCGTTTTCAAAAGCGGTGATCAAGGTGCCCAGGTTCGGCTCTTCAAGCGCTTTAGGCGTACCGAACTCTTTGATATCGGCACCACCGCAAAAGGCCTTGCCCGCACCGTGCAGCACCACGGCTTTGATGCTTGCGTCGGCCAAGGCTTGCTCAAGATGCAGCAAGCACTGCTTGCGGGTTGACCAATTCAACCCATTGACGGGTGGGTTGTCTAGGGTGATGACGGCGACATCGGTGTGAACTTGGTAGGTGGTGGTCATAGAGAAATTAAGCTGTTAAAAAAAGGCCTGATGGATGGACCTTCTCGGGGACCTTGAGAGTCAGGGGGCTTTTCTTTTCAACAAGTCCTCTCTGAGTTTGTTTTTGAGAATTTTACCCGTTGCACCGATAGGAATGGCATCGACAAAGATCACATCATCAGGGATTTGCCACTTGGCGGTTTTGCCCACATAAAAAGCGAGCAACTCCTCCTTGCTCAAGGCAAGCCCAGGTTTGACAACGACCACCACAACCGGGCGCTCATCCCATTTGGGGTCGGCCATGGCGATACAAGCGGCCATGGCCACGTTCGGATGCGAGACGGCAATGTTTTCGATGTCAATGCTGCTGATCCACTCGCCACCAGATTTGATCACGTCCTTGGTGCGGTCCACCACCTGCATGTAGCCGTCCTCATCCATGGTGGCCACGTCCCCAGTCGGGAACCATCCGTCGATCAGTGGCGACTGGGCTTGTTTGAAATACTTGTTGATCACCCAAGACCCTTTGGCATACAAGTCGCCATAGGACTGGCCGTCGTGCACTTGGTGTTGACCTTGGTCGTTCAAAATTTTAAGGTCCACACCAAAGAAGGATCGCCCTTGCTTCAAGCGAATTTTCATCTGTTGATCCAGGGGCAAGGACATGTGTTTGTTTTTAAGAGAACACAAGGTGCCCAAAGGACTGAGTTCGGTCATGCCCCATGCATGCAAGACCTCCACGCCATAGTCTTCCTTGAAGGCATGAATCATGGAGGGCGGGCAAGCCGACCCGCCAATGACCGTTCGCTTCAAGCTTGAGAAGCGAAGACCCAAAGGTTTCATGTGCGATAAAAGCATTTGCCAAACCGTGGGCACGCCGGCGGCAAACGTGACCTTCTCTTGTTCAATCAGTTCATACACCGATTTGCCGTCCAAGGCGGGTCCTGGGAAAACCAATTTTGCACCCACCATGGCGCAGCTGTACGGTAAGCCCCAGGCGTTGACGTGAAACATGGGCACCACGGGCAAAACGCTGTCGGTGGCCGACATGTTCATCACGTCTGGCAAAGCCGCGCCAAAGGCATGAAGCAAGGTTGAGCGGTGGCTGTAGAGCGTGCCCTTGGGGTGCCCAGTGGTGCCTGAGGTGTAGCACAAACTTGAGGCGGTGTTTTCATCAAATTGGGGCCAGTCAAAAGCACTGTCCTCTTGGCCGATCCAGTCCTCATAGGACTGCAGTCCAGGAACGCCTGAGTCCTTTGGGAGTTGATCGCTGTCGCACAAGGCGATCCAGTGCTTGACGGTGGGTGTTTTTGCATGAAGGGCTTGAACCAGAGGCAAAAAAGTCATGTCAAAACACAGCACCTCATCCTCAGCATGGTTGACGATCCAAGCGAGTTGATCGGGGTGAAGTCTGGGGTTGATGGTGTGCAGCACACGTGCTGTCCCGCTCACCCCGAAATACAACTCCAAGTGTCGGTAGCCATTCCAAGCGATGGTTGCCACACGCGTGCCCACCGCCAAGTCCATGCGCTTCAAAGCGTTGGCGATTTGTTGGGACCTCTTGCCCACATGAGCCCAAGTGGAGCGATGGATGTCGCCTTCGACCCGGCGACTGATGATTTCCGTGTCCGCGTGGTTGTTTTGCGCATACTCGATCAAACCTGAGATGAGCAACTCATGCTGCTGCATTAATCCATACATAGTTCATCCTCAATTTCAAGTTAAAGCTTGAGAACTCCAAGAAGAGATGTCTGTCCTTGAGCCCCTTTTAAAGCTAATTTAGCTGATTCTTTAGATCGGGTACAGCTAAAATGTACAAGGTAAACCCTAGAGGCGCCCAAGGGTACTCAGGTTTTGAGAGAATAACTTTTTGCCTGCGCCTTGAATCCCTCATACAGCTTTGAGGAGCCATCGCGCCTTGCGAGCTTTGATGGCTCCCAGCGCCTAGTTCATCAACCCCACCCAAGCCCCAAGCACACTCAGATGACTTCGCAATCCCCTCAACGGCTCAGTCAGCTCACATGGAACAACCGTTTTGCTCAACTGGGCGAGACGTTTTCAAGCCGCTTGAGTGGCACTGAGCTACCGAATCCGCAGTGGCTCTCCCATTCACGTCTTTTGGCCCAAGAGATGGGCTTGACGCCCGATTGGATGCAAGAAAAAGGGGTGTTGGAGGCACTGAGCGGCAACGCCATTCTGGAAGGCTCCGAGCCACTGGCCAGTGTCTACAGTGGACACCAATTTGGGGTGTGGGCAGGCCAGCTTGGAGACGGGCGAGCGCTTTATTTGGGAGAGGTCGCTACCCCTCTTGGGCCCATGGAGATCCAGCTCAAAGGGGCAGGTCCAACCCCCTACTCAAGACGCGCCGATGGTCGAGCCGTTCTCAGAAGCACGGTGCGTGAATTTTTGTGCAGCGAGGCCATGGCCGCCCTTGGCATTGCGACCACCCGTGCGCTTTGCATGGTGAGTTCACCCTTGCCGGTGTACAGAGAGGAGAGAGAAACCGCGGCCGTGGTGACCCGCGTGGCGCCTAGTTTTATTCGCTTTGGCCACTTCGAGCATTTTGCGGCCCTTCAAAACACAGATGCACTGCTGACCCTGACCGAGTTTGTCCTTGAGCTCAGTCGAGAAGATTTGCAACATCACTTGGGCTTGCCCGATTTGGCAGACCTCTCTTTGGAGGAGCGGTGTTTGGCGTTTTTGGAGCTCACGGCCATCAAATACGCCAAACTCATGTCGCAATGGCAAGGTGTGGGCTTTTGTCATGGGGTCATGAACACCGACAACATGAGCATTTTGGGCTTGACCATGGACTACGGGCCGTTTCAGTTCATGGACAGCTTTGATCCCCAACACATCTGCAACCATTCTGACCACCAAGGCCGTTACCGCTATGGCCAACAGCCGCAAATTGCCTATTGGAATCTTTTTTGTTTGGGCCAAGCCTTTGCTGGTTTGATCAAGGACACCGACGCCATTGTCAAAGCCTTGTCGACCTACAAGACGCATTTGCCCATGGAGATGCAAAGGGTCTATGCTAACAAGTTGGGGCTCTTGCAAGAGCAGCCAGATCTTGAAGGCGTGAGGTTAGAGGATGCGATGCTCAAAGGGGTTTTGCAAGTCATGGCTGAACAGAGGGTGGACTACAGCATCTTTTGGCGCAAACTCTCTACGGCCGTCCTCGATGCCCAAACGCTTGGACAAAATGCGTTCAACCCGGTGAAAGAACTTTTTTTAGAGCCCCAAATGTTCACCGCGTGGTTGGACACCTATTGGGATCGACTAAAATCCGAGGATCTGGCCTTGTCGGCTCAATGCATGTTGGCGCACAACCCCAAGTTTGTTTTAAGAAATCATTTGTGCGAAACCGCCATTCAAGCGGCCAAGGTGGGAGACCCTTCAGAAATTGACCGTTTGATGGATCTTTTGTCCAGCCCTTTTGAAGAACATCCTGGCTTTGAGGCCTACGCCGATCATCCGCCCCATTGGGCCCAATCTATTGCAGTATCTTGTTCATCATGAAAATTAAAAAAACCGATCTCGAATGGAAAGAAATTTTGGCCACCAAGGGGGCTGAGGCCGTGGCCTTTGAAGTCACTCGCCATGCGGCCACAGAAAGACCCTACAGCGGTCGCTATGAAAAAGAGTGGTCCGCAGGGCAGTACCTTTGCGTGTGCTGTAGCGCCCTATTGTTTGACGCGTCCACCAAATTCGATGCCGGTTGTGGCTGGCCCTCTTTTTACCGGCCTGAACAACAAGGGGCCATTGAAGAGCGCGTGGACGTGAGCCTTGGCATGAGACGGGTGGAGACCGTTTGCGCTCAATGCGACGCGCACTTGGGCCATGTGTTTGAAGACGGCCCCAAGCCCACGGGTCTGCGCTACTGCATGAACTCGGCGTCCTTGCAGTTCAAGAAAAAGGAAGACTGAGTCATGAAGGCTTTTTTAGATTTTTTCCCGGTGGTCTTGTTCTTTATCGTCTTTAAATTGAGCGATGTCTACACCGCCACCGCAGTTGCGATCGTGGCCACGGTAGCGCAAATTGCTTGGCTCAAATACAAGGTCGGCAAGGTCGAGACCATGCAATGGGTGAGCCTTGGGGTCATCGTGATCTTTGGAGGCGCGACCCTCATCTCTCACGACGAGACGTTCATCAAATTCAAACCGAGCGTCTTGTACATCGTCATGGCTTTGGCCCTGATCGTTGGCGAGTACGGCTTTGGGAAAAACTTTATCAAGCAACTGATGTCCTCCCAAATGCAAGTGCCAGATCCTGTTTGGCGTGTCTTGGTCAACGCCTGGGGGCTGTTTTTTCTTGGCATGTCCGCCCTGAACCTTTGGGTGGCCTACAATTTTGACACCGACACTTGGGTGAACTTTAAAATGTTTGGCGGTATGGGACTGATGTTTGTCTTTGTCTTGGGTCAAGCGATTTTTTTGGCCAAGTACATGAAGCAAGACGATCCGTTGGAGTTGCAAGATGGGCCTGCCACTGCAAGCCTTGACGCCAGCGACAAGCCCCAAGGACCTCAAAACCCTCATCGCCTGTGAGTCATGCCTCTCACCCGTTCACTGTGACCAAAGCATGACAAACCTGTGTTCCCCCTTGTCTATTCAAATCAGGCACCCCATCCATCATGCATGAGCCCATCACCGCGCAAGCGATACAAATGCGTTTAGAGACGCGTTTGAACTCCAAGAACTTAAGGGTCGTGGATGAGAGCGCTGAGCATGCGGGCCATGTCGGCGCCAACGACAGTTTGAGTGGCACGCATTTCAGGGTGAAAATTGCCGCGAACGTTTTTTTGACACAAAATCGGGTTCAGCGTCACCGAATTGTGTATGATGCAGTGCAAGATTTTATGGAAATGGGCCTTCATGCCTTGGCCATCGAAATTTTGCAGGACTGGCCAAATGCTTGAAAAAGCCCCGTGGCTTTTGACTTTTACCAAGAACCGTTGACGATCCCATAGAACCTATCCTTTCAAGAGAATGACATGAAAAACCATCTGCAAATCGCTTTGATGCTCACTTTGGGCGCCCTCACCTCCAGTTTTGCGCAAAATGTGGCCATCGTGAACGGCAAAGCTGTGCCCAAATCCAGGGTCGAGGCCTTGGCTCAACAAGTTGCGCGCTCCGGTCGCCCTGTAACGCCTGAGGTGGAAAGCCAAATCAAGGACGAAGTCATTGCCAGAGAAGTCTTCATGCAAGAAGCGCAAAAGAAAGGGCTTGATGCGACCGATGATTACCGTGCTCAATTGGAATTGGCTCGTCAAAGCATTTTGATCCGTGAGTTGTTCTCCGAGTTTCAAAAGAACAACCCCGTGACCGAGGCCGACATCAAGGCAGAGTTTGATAAGTTTGTCTCCGCCAACACCGGCAAAGAGTACCGTGCGCGGCACATTTTGGTTGAGAAAGAAGACCAAGCCAAGGCCATCATCGCCAGCATCAAAAAGGGCCAGAAGTTTGAAGAGATCGCTAAAAAACAATCCAAGGATCCTGGATCAGGCGCCAACGGTGGCGACTTGGATTGGGCCTCTCCTGGTAACTTTGTGAAAGAATTCTCCGAAGTCATGATGACTCTAAAAAAGGGCCAAATGACCGATGTGCCTGTCAAAACCCAATTTGGCTTTCACATCATCCGTTTGGACGACTCGCGTGAGTCCCAGTTGCCCAAGTTTGATGATGTCAAACCCCAAATTGCCCAACAGTTGACGCAAACCAAAATGAACAATTACCAACAAGACTTGAGAAGCAAAGCCAAAGTGGAATAAATCTTGATGTGAACAACAAAAAACCTCGCAAGTTTTCTCAAATTTGCGAGGTTTTTTTTCTGCTCTGCTGATGGAGAGACGTCTTCTACCTTCAGCAAACCGTTCTT
>Ga0114958_10002790_pt1 | contig 12866 bp, 11 predicted proteins | sample C_130208_EF_Meta_FD_89577 | JGI IMG/M metagenome (GOLD analysis project Ga0114958, IMG submission 89577) | Freshwater microbial communities from Lake Croche, Canada to study carbon cycling - C_130208_EF_MetaG | ecosystem: Environmental > Aquatic > Freshwater > Lake | place: Lake Croche, Canada... | reverse complement strand
CAAGGAGTTGGTTGGTGCGACGCTATTGCTCGCTGGTGATGCTGCGGGTGGCTTTATTACCGGATCCGAGATTATTGTAGACGGAGGTTATCACGCGATGACGATCTGAGTTTGCGGTAATATATTGTATTAATCGGCTATATAATCCTTGCGGCCGAATTATAAATGACCCAATACAGGGTTGATGATCACCGAACAAATCAAAGAACTTGAGGCGACCCGAGCGAAGCTCGCGTCTTTGGAACAGTCGATTGAGCAAGAAATGGAAGCTGAATTGGCGGGCTTGCCCGGCAAGTACGGTTTCGATTCGATGCAGGCTCTAATCAAGCGCTTGAAGTCGATTGGCGGCGTCCGCGCTAAGAAGACCCGTGCTCCAAAAGCCAAATCGAAAGCCGCTCGCCCAGCCGCCGGTCAAAAGCGCGCCCGCGCCACGATTACCGAAGAGATGAAATTACGGGTCAAGGAGTTGACGGAAGCCGGCAAGACCGGTCCAGAAATCGCTGCGGCCGTTGGTATCTCGATGCCGAGTGTCCAGAACATCAAGAAAGCCTTTGGTTTGGTGAAAGCTCGCGGCTAAAGCTCAATAGCTTTTTTAGTATTTTTAAAACCCCGTCATATGACGGGGTTTTTTATTGCCCTAATATAATGGGCTCTGGGTCAATGTGAAGCTTCGTGGAATAATATCATAGGCCGTGCCTACGTTTTAATATCGCGCTAAAGTAGGATCGAGTTGTTGGGCCCAAGCATCGATGCCGCCGGCGACATTGCTGACTCGGGTGAAACCTTGTGAGCGCAGGTACTCGGTGACGCGCAGACTACGACCTCCGTGGTGGCAATGGATGAGCAAATGCTTGTCGCGTGGCAGTATGCTCACTTGCTCGGGGATCTGGCGCATGGGAATTGCTTGCGCGCCGGCGATACAGCAGATGGCGCACTCATGGGGCTCGCGAACATCAATGAGCCAAGTCTCCTGGGGAGCAGCGGCGAGTAGGCGTTGGGTTTCCTCAACAGAGAGTTCTAATGGGACTGCGGCTTCTGACATGGGAGTGGGATTGGGAGTGGGCGTGGATGCGGGAGGACAGGTAAAGGTGTAATTTGCCGGATCGAGGGCGCTGATCGCGGGAGAGGGTGCGCAGGAGTGGCACGTAGGAGAACGCGAAAATTTGAGGTTAGAGAATTTTTGATTCAACGCGTCGTAGATCAGCAAGCGCCCGCGCAAGGTTTCGCCGATACCTGTGATCAGCTTGATCACTTCCAATGCTTGCAGGCTACCGATTACGCCGCACAAAGCGCCGATGACGCCCGCCTCTCCGCAATTGGGCACGGTGCCAGCGGTTGGTGGCTCGGGAAACAGGCAACGATAACACGGCGCCCCGTGATTGGGATCGAACACGGTGACCTGCCCCTCGAACTTATAAATACTGCCGTATACGAGTGGCCGGCTCGCGAGGGTGGCGGCATCGTTGTTGAGGTAGCGCGTGGGAAACGTGTCGGTCCCGTCGACGATGATATCGTAAGCTTCGAAGAGATTGAGGGCGTTAGCGGCGGTGATTCCTTCGTCGTGCTCGACGACGCGAATAAAGGGATTGGTTTGGCGGAGGCGCGCGGCGGCGGAGGCGACCTTGGGTCGGCCGATGGAGGCGTCGTTGTGGAGAAGTTGCCGTTGGAGATTGTGGGCTTCAACGCGGTCGAAGTCGGCAATGCCGAGCGTGCCTACGCCTGCGGCAGCGAGGTAAAGCGCGGCGGGGCTACCGAGTCCGCCCGCGCCGATGACGAGCACGCGCGCGGCGGCGAGTTTTTGTTGGCCGGAGAGCCCGATCTCGGAAAGCATGAGGTGCCTACTGTAGCGCGTAAGTTCGGCGGGGGAAAGGGAAGGCGAGGCGGCGGCCATAAGCCAAAGAGAGTCGGGCGCGGGCAGGTCGCAATTGAAATTGCACCGGGGGTATGGGCCGGGCGAACTTGCGGCATGCGTTTTATCGGAATCGACTACGGCACGCGCCGCTTGGGTCTCGCTTATGGCGATGAGCTCGGCGTGGCGACGCCGCTACCGGCGCAAGTCGAGCTGGAGCCGGAGCGGCGCTGGGCGGGATTGATGGCGATGGTGAAGGCGCGACGCGCGACGGATCTAGTGCTCGGTTATCCGCTCAACATGGATGGCACGACTGGATTTAAGGCGAAGGAGGTGGATGCGTTTGCGGCGCGGTTGCGCGTAGAGCTGGGTCTTCCGGTGCATTTGGTGGACGAAACCCTCACGAGCCATGAGGCGGAATCGACTATCGCTAAAGGCCGGCGTCGTGAAATCCGGGCGAGTGGGATCGTGGATTCACGGGCGGCGACGTTGATCTTGCAGGATTATCTTGATCAGAAATTTCCGCAGAATCCACCTGATGAAAGCCGCTGAACCACCGGTGCTCCCACGTTGGAAATGTGTCTGCGCCTACGACGGGGCGCCGTTTAGTGGCTGGCAAAGTCAGCCGGGCGGTAACGGTATCCAAAATATCATAGAGGCGCGTTTGGCGCAGATTTTCGGCGTACTGGTGCGCACGCATGCGAGCGGGCGCACGGATGCCGGCGTGCATGCGCGGGCGCAGGTGTTTCACTTCGAAGCGGCGTGGCGGCACGCCCCGGAGCGCTTGTTGGCGGCTTTGCGGGCGGAGTTACCGCCGGCGATCCAGATCGCCTCGGTCCGCGCGGTGCCCGCGACGTTTCATGCGCGGTTCTCCGCGACGGGAAAAATCTACAAGTATCGCGTGCACCTAGGCGACGCGGATCCCTTTACGCGGCCGTATGCGTGGGCCGTGTTTCGGCCCTTGGATTTGACGGCGATGGAGGAAGCGGCCGCGATATTGCGCGGCATACATGATTTCAAGGCGTTCTCGGCGTTTAACGGCGTGGAGCGCGAAGACACCGTGCGAGATTTGCGCCGGCTGGGGATTGCACGTCGAGGTGCGCATGTGAGCATCACAGCGGAGGCTAACGGTTTTCTCTATAAAATGGTGCGGAGCCTAGTGGGCGCGCTCGTGGCGGTGGGAGAGGGTAAACTTACGCCGGCCCAAGTGCGGGAGATTTTGGAGTCGCGGCTTCGAACGAATGTTGTGCAGACAGCGCCGCCGCAGGGATTGTTTTTGGAAAAGGTCTTTTATCGATGATGGCTGGCTGCGAACGCTACCTATCCAACCTCAAAAATGCCTTTGCACTGTTTGCGGGAGCCCGCCTTACTCCCGATCTGAAATATGTGCTCGCCGACGATGTTTTTAATACCGGTTCCACGATCTACAACTGTGCGCGCGTCCTGCGCCATGCGTGGGCGTTGAATCTCGACATCGTGTTATTTGCCCACGGTTAACTTTCTCTTTTCGCCATGCATTTTGATAAACCGACCTATAAGGTCCGCAAAACCGCCAAGAAAGAGATCCCTAAGGGTCTTTACACCAAGGACCCGCTGACTGGCGAAATTCTCTTCAATAAGGAGATCGAGGACAATCAGATGGTTGTGCCGCGTAGTGGGCACCATTTCCCCATCGGCGCGCGAGCACGCATTGATTCACTTTTCGATGAAGGCACTTTCGTGGAGTCCGATGCGGATGTGAAATCCGGCGATCCGTTGAAATTCGTCGATTCCCAGCCTTATCCGGAGCGGATCAAACGCTACGAGAAAGACAGCGGCTTGCCTGAAGCGGTGATCTGCGGCACGGGCAAGATTTACGGGATTAAGGTGTCTGTCGCGGTGATGGATTTTCGTTTCTGCGGCGGCGCTATGGGCGCAGCGGCCGGCGAGAAGATCACCCGCGCTATCGAGACCGCGCTTTCTAAGAAGACGCCATGCATCATTTTCAGCGCCTCGGGCGGCGCGCGCATGCAGGAAGGTATTTTCTCGCTCATGCAGATGGCCAAGACCAGTGCGGCGTTGGGTCGCTTGTCCGAGGCGAAGTTGCCTTTCATCTCGGTGCTCACGCATCCGACGATGGGCGGGGTCACGGCCAGTTTCGCCACGCTTGGAGATGTGATCATTGCGGAGCCGGCAGCTCTGATCGGCTTTGCGGGTGCGCGCGTCATCAAGGATACGACCAAGCAATCTCTTCCTGCAGGTTTTCAAACTGCAGAGTTTTTGCTCAAACATGGCTTGATCGACCAGATCGTGCCGCGCCTCGAAATGCGCGAGCGACTCCGCGACATCCTCGCGGCTTTGCACACAAAAAAGGTGCCCGCCTCGCTCGCGGCTAAGAACTAAAACCACGACCGCCGGCTAGCTGCGGTGGTCTGTTTTTTCTCGTCCGTCCATGTCTGTCGAACCCTCCCTGGCCGACTATGCGGCGGTCCAGGACTATCTTTTTAGCCTTAAGGCCCAGGGGCTGAAGTTCGGCATTGATCGCATGCGTCTGCTCGCCGCTGCGATTGGTCAACCCGAGCGCTCGGTGCCGTGTGTACATGTGGCGGGGACCAACGGTAAGGGCTCCGTTTCCGCGATGCTGGATGCGATTTTTCAAGAAGCGGGATTGCGGCGCGGACTTTACACCTCGCCTCATCTCGTGCGCCTCGGTGAACGCGTCCAAGTGAACCGCCAAATTTTGACCGAGTCGGAAATCATGGATTACGCGCGGGAACTACGACCGATCGCCGCGCAACTCGCGGCCGCTGGCGGCGTGGATGATCATCCGAGTTTTTTTGAGTTTATGACAGCGATGGCTTTCCTGCAATTTGCGCGGAAAGGTTGCGAGGTGAACGTGATCGAGGTCGGTATGGGCGGCCGCTTGGATGCGACCAATATTGTTACTCCGCTCGTAAGCGTGATCACTTCTATCGGGCTAGATCACTGCGAAATGTTGGGCCACACTGTCGAGCTGATCGCCGCGGAGAAAGCCGGGATTATCAAACCCGGGGTGCCGGTCGTTATGGGGCGCCTACCGTTGGCGGCTGAGCGCGTAATCCGGGCGCGCGCGGAGGAATGCGGCTCACCTCTGGTGAGCGTGAGTGAGGTGTTTGGGGTGGAACTCGCGGGGTATCCGCCGACCAATCTGGAGGGTGATTATCAACGCTGGAACGCGGCCACGGCTACGCTAGTTGCGCGCCAGTTAGCTGGGCGTTGGTCGATCCGCGAGGCAGCGATCGCGCGGGGCTTGCTGCACGTGGATTGGCCGGGACGTTGGCAACGCATCCGCCTCGGCGGACGGCTCGTTGTACTGGATGCTTCGCATAATCCTGAGGGCGCACAAATTCTTGAAACCAGTCTGGCGCATCTGGTGAAGGAGACGGGACGCGCGCCGATTGTGGTGACAGGTGTTTTGGGCGCGGCGCGGGCGCGACCGCTTTTGGAGACGATCAGCCGCTATGCGTCGGAGATTCATTTTGTTGTGCCGCAGCAGGCGCGCGCGTGTGGCTTTGCGGAAATGGAAGCGTTGGTACCGGCGGAGTTCGCCGCGCGCGGCGGACGCATCGTGCGTTCGAGCGTGGATACGATATTTCCAGGCGAAGATCGTTGCAATGTGGGCGGCCCCGACGACGTCGTGGTCGTCACGGGCTCGATTTATCTGCTCGGCGAAATCATGGCGAGGTTGGCGCCTCAACGCGGCCCCGGTGAGGGCCGATTGCAGGATTTTTGAACCACGGCGAGTTTCGCGCGGATCAAACGAGTTTCACCAGTTCAGCCGTTTCGGGCACGTCTTTGATGATCTGTGAGGGTTCGGGGCCAACGCCGAGGTAGCGAAGATTAGGTAGCTTATCGGTGCTGGGCCAAGGTTCGCCGGCGTAGGCGACATCGAGCGTGGCCTTCATCATCGCCGCGACATAGCGTTGGGCGTTGCGCGGGAGTGAGGCAAAGTGGCGAATTTTTGAAATATCCTCCGTCCATCCGGGATGCGCGGTGTAGACGGGCTTGAGTGTTTTGCGCACTGCCTCGTTGCGGGGGACGTGGCGGTAGACTTTACCGCTAGCGTCTTGGTAAGAGGTGCAGATGAGCAAATCGCCCGACCACGCGCCGGAGTGCGTGAGTGCATCGGACTTGTTGATCATGACGTCTTGAAATCCGCCATAGCGGAGGGTGTCGCCTTTTTCTACGGCGTCGAACCAGCCGACCATGCGTTGGCGGCCGGTGCTAGTGCCAAATTCGATTTGTTTGAGCTTAATGGCGAGCGGGTGTGCGTCGTCCATTTGCGTGAGAAAGGTGTGGGTGCCGACTTTGGTGTCGTAGGCTTTGGCAACGCCGAAGGTGTGGATGCGTTGCACAGGGATGCCGGCGCTCTCGAAGAACTCGGGCGTGTAAGTGTGCGAGGCAGTGACGTTGGGCGAGAAGCCGTGGCGCTTATCTAGCCAGTAGGCTTGGCCAAACTCGCCGATGATGGTGCGGCCGGCATGGAGCTCGCGCAGAATCAACTCACGGACTTCGCCGATGTTCGGCGCAAGGGCTACGCCTGCGGCCCAGGTAACTTGCGTGAGGGCTTCGAGGTTTAGCGTGAAAGGCGCTGCGCCGCGGAAGCGCGTGAAATCAAATTCTTCTTTGTTGAAAACCCCGAGTTCGATCGCTTCGGCATTCGCGCGGAGCTCGGCGGTGGTGAGTTTGTCGAAGAAACCAGCGAAGGTTTCGGGGCTGACGCGGCAGACGTGTTGGATGACGCGGAGGGCGCGGTCGGCGCGTTGGGCGAGTTTGCGCGCAAAGAAGTTGGGGCCAGCAAGGAAATCAGAGAATGTCATTTGCCACTGGCTGATTTCGTCGGCGTAAGCGGGCGTGATGCCGCGGCCAGTCGATCCGCGGGGTTCTTCGGCGAGGACTTTTTCGCGATAATCTTCCCAAGCAAGATCGAGGAGGCGATGCGTGAGGTCGGTGACCATTGTGCGCTCGTCGATCAGTAGGCGGGATAGAATGGCATGGCCTTTGAGTTCGAGTGGCTTTGTTTCCCACCAGATTTTGCGTGGATCGGCGACGACACCGGCGCCGATGCAAAGATGCGCCGCGTCGCGGACGACGACGCCGGCGGGCAGGAGGTTCAGTTTGACGCCGCCGGCGGTGTGGCCGGAGTTGGCGCCGCCGTTGACCTTAAGGACGACGGAGACCGCGTGCGGAGTGCCGCGAAGTTCGTCGGCGATCTCAGGAATGAGACGGCCTTTACCCTCGTCGCCTAGGGAGATACCGACATCGGCGATGAGTTGGCTGGAAAAAGGGAGAAGTGACATGGGTTGCAGTGCAACCGAGTCAGGCCCGTTGAGCGGAACGTCCCCTGTTGCCGAAAAGGAAAAGCGCGGAGGGAGGGGGGACGGCAAACAGAAAAACGGCCGGCCCGGGTTAGGTCCAATCAAGGCGCATCACGACGCTGGAACAAAGACGGCGCACACGGGCGAAGGGACATCTAGGCGTTGTTTGGTAGAAGTAAGTCGGCCGGTTTGGGGGTCGACGCGGAAGACTGTAACCGTGTTGGAGTCTTGGTTTTCTGTGATTAACCAAGTGCCGGTGGGGTCGAGGGCGAAGTGGCGCGGGGTTTGGCCAAGGGTGGGGACGCTTTCGATGTAGGTAAGTGCGCCGGATTTTTGGTCGATTAAGTAAACAACGAGCGTGTTAGCGCCGCGATTGGAACCATAGAGGAAGCGGCCGTTGGGGTGGACCTGGATTTCGGCGGTGCTGGTTTCTTTGGCCGTGGGATTGCCGGGAGGAAGCGTTGAGATTGTTTGAAGGTGGGTGAGTGTGCCGGAAGCTTGGTATCGAAAGGCGTCGATGCTGCACACTAGCTCGTTGATTACGTAGGCGAAGGGTTGAACCGGATGGAAGGCGAGGTGACGAGGACCCGATCCGAGCTTGATCGTGGAGCCCTCGGCTACCGTGTTGCGCGTGAGTTTGCCGGTTGATGCGTCGAGAAGGTAACAGAATATCGTGTCGAGTCCGAGGTCGGGGACGAAAACGAAGCGGTTATCGGGCGAGGGATAGACTCCGTGCGGATGAGGGCCTTCTTGGCGATCAGGGTTAATACTTTTGCCCGAGTGGCGGATGAGCGAGGCCAGCGCGCCGAGTCGGCCGTCGGCGAGGAGGCTCACAGCGGAGACGCTGCCTCCGCCGTAATTAGCCACCAGCAGAGATTGGCCCGTGGCGTCCACCGCGAGGTGGCAGGCGCCAGAGCTGCCGGTGGAGATTTCATTTAGCGAAGTGAGGGCGCCGCTGGTGGGGTTGAGCGCGTAGGCTTTGAGGCCTTTGCCGGGAGTACGTTTTACGTCTGCGCTCTCGTCGATGGCGTAGAGAAACCGGCCGTTGGGATGGAGAGCTAGGAACGCGGGGTCTTTGGCGGGTGCCACGAGTTCGGCTGCGGAAAGTTGACCGGTGGGGACATTAAGCCGCGAGCGGTAGATGCCTTTGCTCGCTCCCGTGGTGTAGGTGCCAAAGTAAACGTAGAAATCGGTAAGTTTCTCGGCGTGTAGCGAGGAGAGCATGACGCAACTAGAGAAAATTACGCGGAGCAGGTTCATGAAAGTGGTGGTTTACCAACTAAGCTCAAGGACGCGGCCTGGAGTTAGCGGACGGCCGGTTTGGGTGCCGATGGGTCGGGTGTATTCGAGAATGTAAAGTTTGGTGCCGACTTGAAGCAGATCTATAGGTCGAGCGAGCGGAGCGATAAACGTCTCGGTATGGGCTTCGTAGATGCCGGCGGTATTTTTTTGGAGTGAGACGGTCAGGAGGTCGAAGCCGACGTCGGGTTGACCGAGAAAATTACCGAAACGACCGAGGATAAATTTCCCCTGATAGACCGCCGGCCAATCGGGACCACAAAAAATCATGCCCGCGGGTGACGAGTGGTTATCAAAGGAGGCGAGGGGACGATCGGCGGTACCGCCACCCGCTGGGCCAAAGTTGCGGAGAGCGGGCGTGAAGGTGAGCTCCGGAGGGGCCGCGGGGGTGTAGGGATAAGGTTTGGCGGTGGCGGGGGCGTCGCCAAATTGATAAGGAAAGCCGTAGTGTTTGCCGCGCTCAACGAAATCGAGTTCTTCAGGGACGTTCGCGTCGGGGCCGTTACTGGCGGAAAATAATTCGCCGCGATCATTCCAAGCGAATGACCATGCGTTGCGGATCCCACGGGCGAAGACCTCGATTTTAGGAGTATCGCTGCGTGGATCTATGCGCCAGATTGCGGCTGTATTTTCCGTTTCGCCGCCTTTCCAATAAATCGAGGAGCGGCCTGCACCCCCACCGTCGGTTTCACCGCCATCGGTACGAGCGCCACTGCTCACGTACATAAATCCATCCGGCCCCTCGGTGATGTGGCCAACGCCGTGGTTGTAATAGTTGTTACCCCACGGATAGCTCGTACTCAGCCAAGGTTTGAGCTCGGTGGGTTGGCCGGAGGCATCAAGCGGGGCTGATCGGAAGATGATGACGCGGTTAAGGTGGTGCGGCTTTTGTGGGAATTGCTGATTAGTGACCAAGTAGAGACGACGGGCTGAATCGATAGTGAGGCCGAGAACGGCTAAAGAACCGGCAGTAACTTCGGCATAATCTTTAGCAGCGAGGACGCGGTCGATTGTGCCAGTGACGGTATTGAGCCGATAAAGATCGCCACCTTCGTTGAGCACGAGGAGCCAATTGACGTTGGGAATGGTGGCGAGGCGAACGCCGTTGGCTGGTAGTTGGGCTACCTCGCGCAGGCGAAACGCGGCGGGAACTGCCGGCAATGGTGCAAAAGGATCCGGCTTTTGTTTGGATCCGGCGATAATTTCGGCACGTACTTTGGCGACTTCGGCGTTTGTCACGGCTTCGCCGGAGTTGCCCCAGGCATTGCGCACATAAGTGAGAATGGCCGCGGCTTGATCGTCATTGAGTGGCTGAAACAGGTTCATGACATTGTTGTACTCGACGCCATTGACTTGGATCGGACCGCTGAGTCCTTGGAGTACAATCCGGATGCTACGTGTTTTGTCGGCCATCAGATAATCTGACCGCGCTAGCGGCGGGAAAACCGAGGCTATACCTTGGCCACTGGCCTCATGGCACACAGCGCAATGCACCTGAAACAATGTTGCACCCCAATCGCTGCTTGTCGTGTCTGCTGCTGCGGAGCTGTTGGGGCTGAGGCCGAGCAGCAGGGTGGCTGAAAACACGTGGTAAAGCGCGAGGGGTCGCATCCATCTTGGATAAAACAGCCGTTTAACGGGGCAAACTCTAACCGTCGCCCGATCAAACAATGGGCTTCGCTTGAGGCAGAAAGTTTTTCCTAATTGCGGGCTGGGCCCTTCGTGGCCCGTTTTCCTCCACACTATGTCGCGTCTCAATTTCCAGTTGCAGAAAGAATCCGTCGGCTCGAAAGCGCGTGCGGGCAAGTTTACTACGCTGCACGGCGAAGTGCAGACGCCGATCTTTATGCCCGTCGGCACGCAGGCGACCGTGAAAGGTCAGACGGTGGAGTCGCTTAAGGCGACCGGCGCGAGGGTGTTATTGGCGAACACTTATCATCTTTTGCTGCGGCCGGGCCCTGAGGTATTTAAGAAATTTGGCGGAATTCACCGTTTCATGAATTGGGATGGTCCGGTGCTGACGGACTCCGGCGGGTTTCAGATTTTTTCACTCCCGGGTGAGCGCCACATGAATGAGGAAGGCGCGCGGTTCAAAAGCTACGTCGACGGCACGCACTACATGCTTTCCCCTGAGTCGAGCGTCGCGATGCAACGGGCGATCGGTAGCGATATCAACATGGTGCTCGATCAATGCATTCCATCGACGGCGCCCTACGACCAAGCCGAAGCGGCGATGCACCTGACGCACCGTTGGGCGGAGCGCTCTTTGCGCGCCCGCGGTGATGGTCCGCAAGCGATGTTTGGAATCGTGCAGGGTGCCTGTCACCACGACCTGCGTAAAAAAAGCGCTGCCTATCTCACCAAATTACCCTTCGACGGACTCGCAATCGGTGGACTTGCCGTGGGCGAGACGCACGCGGAGCGCTATGAATTTACCGGCTTCGTGACCGACTTTCTACCAACGAACTTGCCGCGTTATCTCATGGGGGTCGGCACGCCGATTGATATTTTAGAAGCGGTACACCGCGGCGTGGACATGTTTGATTGCATCATCCCCTCGCAGCTCGCGCAGCGCGGCACGGTGTTTTCTTCGCACGGTAAACTGCGCATGTCGCGTGCCTGTTACAAATTTGACGAAGCTCCGCTCGATGCAAAGTGCGACTGCCACACGTGCAAAAATTTCTCACGCGCTTATCTTCATCATCTCGTGAAATCCGACGAGATGTTGGGTTGGCACCTTTTGGCGACGCACAACATGGCGTTTTATCACCTTCTCATGCGGGAGATGCGAACGAGCATTCTCGCGGGAGATTTCGCTGCTTACTATGAACGTCAGCGACCGGAGCTCGCACGTTCGGACGACGACAACCCCAGTGTGCCCCAGAAACGGCAAAAGCCCGCCACTCTACCCAAGCTCGGCGATTACGACATTGTGAAATCGCCCGAAGGTTTCGCCAGCATTCGCCAACTTAGTTCGGGCGAAGTGATGCACTCAGTGAATCGGCCCAGCGACGAGGCGGAGCGAGTCTATGTGCAACAATCGGCTCTTGGCCGGCGCCTCTTGTATCAAGCAAATGAAACAGCGACGAGTGATGAACTCGTGATTTGGGATGTGGGCCTTGGTGCGGCGTCCAATGCGATGGCAGCGCTTCATTGTTTCGAAAAAGTGCTCGAAAAGCATGGCCTCGATGCTCTGCGGTCTGTGCGGATGGTGAGTTTTGAATGCGATCTCGATCCGCTGCGTTTGGCGGCGAAACACGCGACGTTTTTCCCTCATCTTAGACACGGTGCGCCTCACGCGTTGCTGGAGCATGGGCGCTGGTCGCACGCCTCGGGTAAATGGGCGTGGGAGTTGCATCAGGGCGATTTCCTGCAGAAATTTGCCGCCACGCCCGCGCCGGATGTCATTTTTTACGATCCGTTTTCCACGAAAACGGATTCGGCGCTTTGGGTACCGGCGGTATTTGAGCGAATGTACGCGCACTGCGGCGCAAAGGCGGCGGAGTTGTTTACGTACTCTTCGGCGACTGCGGTGCGCGTGGCCTTGCTCGCCGGAGGTTTCTTTGTTGGCGAAGGCGTGAGCACGGGGCCTCGTGCAGCTACCACGGTGGCGATGACGCGACTCGATGCTATCCACCACGACAAAGATACCCCGAGGCTGCTTGGCGCTGATTGGCTCACACGCTGGCGCCGAAGTGACGCCAAATTTCCGGTCAGTCTGCCGGTGGAGGCGCGCGAGGAATTTGAACGTCGCATCGAGCAGCATCCACAGTTTGCGCGGCTAGCCTGATCGGATGCCTAGCGCCGGTGACTTAGTTTTTCCGAGTCGAAACTTCGATCACGTCGTGCGGGGCTGCTTCTTTTTGACCGGCAGGGCTGACTCGGATATACCGGGCCTTGGAGCGGAGTGCGGGGAGCGTCGCGGCGCCGAGGTAGCCCATTCCGCTTTGTACGCCGCCAATTAAGTTGTCGATCGTGTCATCGAGTGAACCACTGACTTCCTTGAGGGCTTCGATACCTTCGGCGGTGACCTTGCGGGCGGTGTCGTTTTTGTCGTGGCCGTAGCGGGCGGCGCTGCCGGCTTTCATCGCCGAGAGGCTACCCATACCGCGGTATTGTTTATAAACTTTGCCGCTGATCTCCATAATCTCGCCGGGAGCTTCGCGGCAGCCGGCCAAGATGCCGCCGCAGATGACGGCGTCAGCGAGGGTTAGGGCTTTCACGATGTCGCCTGATTTGGTGATGCCGCCGTCGGCGAGAAGTTTGACGCCCTTTTTCTTGGCGGCAGTGCTGGCGACGTAGAGCGCGGTAAGTTGTGGGATGCCAACGCCGGCGACGATACGCGTAGTGCAAATTGAACCGGGGCCTTGGCCGATCTTGAT
>Ga0114958_10002788_pt1 | contig 12872 bp, 16 predicted proteins | sample C_130208_EF_Meta_FD_89577 | JGI IMG/M metagenome (GOLD analysis project Ga0114958, IMG submission 89577) | Freshwater microbial communities from Lake Croche, Canada to study carbon cycling - C_130208_EF_MetaG | ecosystem: Environmental > Aquatic > Freshwater > Lake | place: Lake Croche, Canada... | reverse complement strand
GCTATTTCCTCCCTAGTTCTCCAGCCTTCGGGAACTTCATCAATCTCATTTGTAATTAGCTTATTTAAAGCTATAACCCATTCGCTTTTTTTATCTCTTTTAATCATATGCTTCGAAAGTCTGTACTTACGATCCACTCCCCAGACACCTTTCTGGCTTGGTGGACGATGAATCCTCCGTTGTTTAGAAGCAATCCATAGACGAATCCGTTCTCTTGGGCAAGCGAGGAAATTGTGGCTCGATTGTATTCGTAGTCCAAACGGCAAAGGCATCCAGCGATCCAGCCCTGCCGAGGGGTTAATCCTTCCACGGTTGCTTGTTGAATGGTGTGACAATGACCCATGACAATATTCTCTCCGTAGCTTTGAAGGGTTTTGCGAATTGCAAAGGCTCCGTGTGCGTAGCCATGAAGGAATAGCAATCTTCCTTCCCGATGAATCCCTTTTCGCTTATCATATGGATATGTGATTGTTCCTTGTCTTTTGCAAAGTTCCTCCAAGTCCTCCACGCCTTTTTGAGCCGCATCCCTTTTTAATCCATCCTCCGCATCATTCTTTGCCAGATCCCATAAACGCTCACAATGATTGCCTCGTAGCCAGACATTTGGCTTCCACTTCTTTAAGAACTCGGTTCCCATCGCCACATCGTCTGCGATGCTTTCAGCCTTCTCCGCATTTCCAGCCTTTTTCCTGAGACAACGAAAATCAAAAAGATCTCCCCCGAAAATCTTCAAGTCTGGTTTAAAAAACTTGGTGAATTCATGTAGCTTTGAGACAACCGCTTGATCAGCCATGTCTCCGTGAAGATCAAACGAAGCGATAAATTTTCGATGCTTCAAGCGTTTGAGTCTCTTTTTATGTCAACAACTTTAGAATTTGCTTGCGTAGGTGGGTTGCACTTTTGTTTGATTTAGCGTCTTGAACAAGTTTCATGGCTCGCTCGTAAAAAGTAAGGTAATAGTTTGATAAGTCGAGTATTTCTTGCATGATCTCGCCCATTAAAGGCTTCTCCTCGATTTTGGTCTGATACTTGGTATATCCCTTTATGTACTTGTCATACATTAACTTCTGCATAGTTTTAGACAATTTCTGTCCATGAACGATGCGATCCTTGGGTATTCTCATCGAAGTCCTCTCCCGCCAACACCCCTTCCAGTGGCCTTTTTTGGCTCTAGGATGGGGTTAAAAAGCGTCTTAGGTGCGTTCTGGGGGGAAGTCCTAGCAAGCTCATGCCAGTCTGCATAATTGCTATCCTCAAGATGGGGAAGCTCCCACGATAAAGCACGAAGTCCAAATTCTTTCCCAATCTTTTGAGCCTTCAGATAAGTTGCCGTATCGTCCCATGCCGTCTGTCCGTCTTTTACTGGGACAAAATCTATCGCCCTTGCGTAGTTATGGAAACTTTGACCGCCTTTTGCATTGGTCACGATTTTCTTACCATCGCCCCTTCCGATCTTGTATAGATTGTCTTGATCTTCGCTCGACCTATAACCGCAATAAACCAGAAGTTTCAATCCCTCTGCCCTGCACTCCTCATACCAGCGGATAACCCTTTCCCGAAAGTCTGGCTGAAGTCCCTCGAAGATCTTGTAACTTCGCTCTTCGTGACTCATTTATTCTTTTGTTCCTCAACCTCGTATTGAAGATCATTGATAATCATTAGAGCCTTCCTTGCCCACTCCCTAGTCTCATCGCTGGATTGCATTACAGACTTGAATCTGTAATCATCAGTCAGTGCCGTGATGCTATCGTTTGGAAGTAGCGGAGTCGAACTAGCGCATCCACCAAGAATTGCCGTTGCGATCAGAGAAAATGCGATCAATCCTGTCTTTGTTTTGATCACGCTTTTTCCTAATCTCGGATTCATTTTGATCTTTCTTTGTCGGGATTAGCCGAAGAAGCAGATCAATTAAAGCTCCGATGAATCCAATCACTTGTCACCGATATGCAAACCAAGCGTCTTTAATACGGACACCACCTTCTCTAAGATGCTGTCATCGGTTGGAGATGGCGTCACTTTCACGATCACTCTAGCCAGCATGACCACTGCCCCTGCGATGGCAACGATAGAGGCGAAGTTGGCAGTTACATATGAGATAATGTTATTCATATAGCTGTTTATAATGTCAATTTTACACGATGCAAGTCTTTATTCTATAGGGTAAAATCAATAAATGGTATCTCTCTCATTCGAATGTGTCCCTCAAGCTCTCCTTCTGGTTCATGGTAAGCAAAGTATGTGACAAGTTCTTTGCCTTGCTTTCCATCCTTGTCTCTCTTTCTTTTAACATGGGAACAAAGAATATGTGTAATTACTGCCATTTTATATCCTCTTGGATGCCATTGATTCCAGCATAAGAATAAATCCTGTGTTCCCCTTAGTTGGTATCCGTCAAAAACCGCACAAGATAATGCTCTTTTATTCATAAGTGTGCAACCAAGACCAACCCAATCAGTAGGTAAAATTGCTCCCCTTCCTATCGCTGGATATGCCATATCCAGCCATCCACGCTTTCTCCATTTTTTTGAATTTAACTCAAATACATTCCCCCTTGGAGCGCACTTTTTTATTTCTTCATCTAGTTCTTGCCATTCTTTTTGCTCTAATTCAGATGCGTGTTCTTTTTTCTCAACAAGCTCCTTAAATCTATCGTCACGCTTTTTTATTTTTTTGTCCAAATCTTTCGAAATTTCTCTTTCTTCCGAGGCGTAATCTTCGGCTATTTGATGCCTGTAGCTTCCTCTTCCACCCAAAAATTTTCCATTTGGATATGTGACCATAGCAATATCATAATAATTACTATCAAATGCCAAAGCGTCTTTTAACACTTTTAAAGCGTTTTCTGGTGGAATTACATCAGACTCGACAGACCATAAAAAATCTGGATTTTTGCTTCTTGCAAAATTCCAAGCCGATGTTTGAAGTCTTGCTATAAGTTTTTGAGCATCATCTTTATATTCCTTGCCATTATGATTATCGTTGCAATTCGTAACAACTATTTGATGCACAGCGCAGTCAAGATCGGAAAACTCTTTTTGGAAGCATTTAAATGAATTTTTTGCCTCCTCCGAGTCATCGGATGCCATAACAAAAAAGCAATTACCCTGCTCTTTTGATTCTCTTATATTTTGCGCTATTCGTTGAGCAACAATACCAAGCGCATAACAATAGTTTTTTGTCGCATAGGTTGTTATTGCAATCATTGATTCTTTATAATTTTTTTATTAAAAGTGTCAATATTAAAAATTCTTATATGAATTTACATGAGTTTTTAATATTGTCGCAACAGGAAATCCATAGGCTCTCCATTCGGATGCTACAAATGTAATTATCTCTGGATTTCCTACTGCCGATATTGCGCTATCAACAAAACCAACTGTTTGTCTTTGAGTTCCGTTCCAGTAATTAAATCCATTCTGAAGCCAAGATGCCCCATTTTCAGTGTTAACAATTCCTATTGTATGGTATATGCTTCCAGAAAATTCAACAGCATTATATATGTCATTAGAAAAATCATTAGTTCCAAAATATCCCATTGATAAAAGTGGTTGAGTGCTGGCATATGACATGGTAAAACTTTGTGTAGAAGTCGTAAAACTTGAAGTATCTTGAGTTGATAAAGTCCAATAAATTGATGCTTGTGAAGATCCAATATAAAATTCATATGGCAAACTTACGGATTGATATGTATATTCAGCTCCATACTCAAAACTTGATTCCGATGTGTAATTTATAGGGACAGCCAATACTGGTGCTCTTACAGCACCACCTCTTTCGAATGCATATGTAGTAAAATACAATTTTGTCAGCACCGATTCTGGTTCAATCCAATAATATCCTCCAATTTTATCTGATGTGCCAGCAACAACAAAATTTGAATTTGGAGAATATTGAGTGTAATATTTTTCCCAAAACAATCCATCATATCCAAGTGCGTCAATTCCTATTGTATAGAAATTTTTATGTAAATATCTGGTTACTGGAAATTTTATGGCTGTGTTATTATATCCATATGTAGTGCCAAAAATCTGATCATTTGCAACATATGACTGCGATGTTGTGGTTTTAATTGTTCCCCTATATGTTAATAAACTAAAATATGGTGGTTGATCATCTACATAATAATAATTCCCAGTAGCATATATGCCAGTGACTCTTGTTGATGTGTATAATCCCAGAGAAAATCCCTCGTCACCCTCTGGAGTAATTGCCCATTCGTCTTGAATTGTTTGGATTAATGATGCCGATTTTATTATTCTTTTATAAAAAGATGCACTTGTTGGGATGTCATCAAATGAGGTAATAAATGGAGGATAATAAAAATATTTTTTGGAAAAAGTTGTTGTTGTTGATTGCAAATCAGTATATTCATAAGTCAATAAACTTGTAATTTGTGGAAAGACTGTTGTTGGTGAACCATCAATTTCAAATGCGATATTATGACTTATCCCTATTTTTTCTGCTGATATGGTAATTGGATCATCATTATCTTTTATTTCATAAATATCATATTGCTGAAAAGATCCAGTTTCAGTAAATATTTGTAAATATTGCATTTTTGTACCATCTTGCGTCCAGCTTGTTCCAAAACTGGGCTGAATTACCAGCCCTTCACCATCAAATTCCATAACAGGATTAAGACTTGCAAATGGTGATGTCATATAGTATGACAACTTAGTATTTGTATAATTTATTTCAGTTGTTATTGCATTTGTCGTTACATTTGTCCAAGTGGTTTCAATATCGGCAATAGTGCTTGTTATTGTTGAGCTTGTTGTTCCTCTTAAAGATTTGTTATATGTATCCGTTGTTGTTAAAGTTCTGTCTATAAAAACAGCATCTTCATCTGAAACTTTATATGTATTATAAATTGTAGTAGCTGAATTTCCGACTACAGCAATAAATTGATCGTCTTGTGTAAAAAAAAGATTGCTAAAAATGCTTGCTTTAGCCTCAGAATAAGAATTATATCCTCCTTGAAATGTTTCAACACCCGCTACTGTAAGTGCACCTGTTACTTGATAATCAAGATAACCAAGAGAAAATGTTGAGAAAATTTCAAATGGCACTTCAAATCCCCCAACTATAATATTGCTTAAAATTTCTTTGTCCAGCTACATAGGTAACATTATCTTCTTGAATTGTTGGATATATTCTTGCCGTAATATTTTCGCATGGTAAAATTTTAATTGTTTCTCCAGCGGTTGTCATATATCCAATAAGAATATCAAGTCTTGTCGGGGCAGTATCAATATTTGATGCTTGCGGAGTTCTTATTGATGTGTCTTTTTCAATTACAGCCGATGTTAAGAGCCTTCCATCGCTGATGCATTTAATATAAAAATAATTTACCGATCCAGTTGTAACCCCTGTTATTGTTGAAAACATATTTGTAGGCAATATTCCATTAATTGTTCCAGCAGAAAATGAAATATTATATCCACCTGTTGCCGATTGTGCTGTTATATCAAATGGACATGATTGCGCTACCGCCGATGCTCCTTGTTTATTTTGAGAGTTGATAGATATAGTCGTGCCTCCAGGTCCTCTCTTAAAAGTCGCTATTGTACCACCAGATCCAACAACAGAATTCAGTTGGCATTCTCGAATTGCATCGATCATGTTGTTAAACAATTCAGCCGTTATTGGCTGGCCTCTTTGAACTTTGCTTAAAAGAGCCATAAATTATGATGTGGATGGTGCTGAAACTGCTGTTCCATAAATATATGTATTCCATCCATTAGGTCCAGAAGCTCTAAATTCATGGGTAACATCAAATACATTACCCTTCTTTTGATATGATATTCCCAAGCATAGCCAAGTCGCTCCAGAGGTTACGGATGGAAAATCGCTTGTTGAGGTTACTATTCTTCCAACCGATGTTAGGCTTGGAGTAATTGCGGTGCTAAATGACCGTCTATAGACAAGATTTGGATTTAGATATGACGATACGCCAAAAAATTTATATTTCGCATTTTTTGTAAAGTATAAAAATCCACCCTCTGAATCAAATAATGCCCCACCTGTCCCTGTAACCAATCCGTCAAGTCCAAGAGTTGCCCTCCCGCCAGATAAATCAACTATGCTTGGAGCACCATCCATGCTTACATTAAAGTTTCTATTTGTTGCGATTGGCTCCTCACCAGTCGAATTTGATCCATCCTGTTGAAGTGTGTTTATCCCTCCATCACCTTGATATGTGGTCACTATTTCAGTAAATCCACCTCCAGAGCTTGTGACATTTACCGATACGGCTCGTAGCGTTTTTGAATTTACAGACTTTGTGCTTGTAAGTGTTGGAGTTACAACAGAGACACTTGCTGGAACCATTATTCTTTCTGTATAACTAACAACACCCTTTTGATCTTGTTCAAAAGATGTTTCAGTAATTAGATTGTTCCCAACCCCAGTTCCTATATATGTTGCACTCATTAGTTTGTTGTATAATAAATTCCGTCATTCCATCCCTTAGGACCGCTTGATCTATATTCCTCGGTAATTTCATATTGTCCATCAATTCCATTCCCATTGGTTTTCCAAGACAATGCAGATAAAAGCCAATTTCTTCCAGATGGTATTGATGGTGGTGCTCCCGCTGGAGTTGAATAAATTGTCGATACTTTTGATGTAATTCCTTCAGTTGGAGTTGTTCCAGCCGAATAGATTCTTCTATAAGATACCTGTGGAGATAAAAAGCTTTGTACACCAAGAAAATTATTTGTGGCTTGATTTGTGAACTTTACAAACCCTCCGTTTGTATCAAACACGACTCCTCCAGTATTTCCAGTTCCCTCTGTTATTGCCCCACCAGCCGCCACAACAATCGAAGTTGGAAATATTCCAGTTGATGCCGTAAATGCTGGATGTGAGGCTATTGGTTCTTCTGCAAGACTCGCAACTATCTCATATACCTCTGGTGCTGAACTATTACCACCTGTATATGTCTGTGTAACCTCGCCAAGACCGCTTTTTGTATTTACTGATATATTTGTAAGAACAAGTGTTCTCCCATCTATTGATGTAGTTGATCCGATTGATCCAGTAACAACGCTTGTTCTTTGATATACATTTGTAACAATATATTCGACTTTGCCTTTGTCTAAATATCTTGTTTCCTCCCTAGTCTTTACTGGGAAAGTTCCCTTGTAGGTTGGGGCTGGCATGGCTTATCTAAAGGTTGCAAACTCTCCACTTTGATATGTTGGAGAATATCCTGTGCCAGAAAGACTTGTATATACTTGTTGGAGAATTTTTGTTTGTTGCTTTTGCTCTGAAAGTTGAGCTTCATTTACTCCTAGAAGGGGATCGCCCCCAAATGCTCCACCGCCACCACCTATTCTCTGAAGAGATGAAACGGCAACATCTTTCATGGCATTTTTTAAATTTCCGCTTTTTGCACCAAGTTCTGCACTGCCAGTAACATCTGTTATGGCTTTTTCTGCTGGCTTTCCAGCTACGGCTAGAGCATTCAAAGTTCCAGAAAACTTGGCAACAGCATCTTGAGCTTCCTTGCTTGCGGTTGGAAATTTTGCAATTTCATCTTTAAATACTGCAAATCCATCTGTTACGCCTTTAATTGCCTCTTGAATTCCACTTGCAACATTCTCAAATCCAGCTTTTATCGTTTCATCAGCAAATCCAGCTATTGCACTTCTTCTTTCGGCCATATTTTCTCCAAATGATCCAGCCTTAAATCCTCCAATTTTTAAGAATGAGGCTAGTTTTGGGAATTGTTGAACAAGAAATTCAATGCTTTTCTCAAATGCCGTTTGAATTCCAGCCGAAAAAAATGCTAATGGAGTTGCAAGAGCTTTAAGAATAGTTCCAGAAATGATTGAAAATGAACCAATGAGAGCACTTCCAATTCCAGATAATATTGCCGTGGAAACATCTGCTTCTAATAATTTGGCTAAAAGGGTTGATGCAAATTGAAAAGTTCTTGCCATCAAATCTTTTAAAACAATAGCCGCTGTCTCAAAAGACAATTTTAGCGCATCAAATATCATTCCAGTTTTAAATGCTCCTATTAAAGCATCTGCGCCGAATTTTATTTGAGTACCTAGTCTTGCACCAAATCCAGATAAAACATCTCCTCCTTGAAATATTTTAAACAATTCAAGTATTTCTGGAGCTACAGCACCAGCCATTTCAATAAAGAACCCTCTAAATGCTGATCCAGAATCACGAAGTTGAGTTGCTATTTTTGAAAAATTTTCTGCATTCTTCTGCAAGGTTTGACCAGTTGAGCTAATCCCGCTAGATAGTTTTCCAAATGCTTCATCCTTGAATACGGCCAACATCGAAGACCCAGCTTTGCCAAAAAGCTCGGTTGCGGCTCTAGTTTGCTCTGCTGGGCTTTTAAGATTTAAAATAGCTTTTGAAAGCTTTACTATTGCTTTTTCTGGGGCATCATTCTGAAGCTCTTCTGTGCTTAAATTTAGCCTTTTAAATATATCTGCCGTTGGTTGTCCAAGCTCATTTACTCCAGTCAAAGCCCTTTGCATATGACTGATTGCGGTTGCGGCATAGGATGAACTTGATCCATTGTTTTTAAGAACCTTGCCGAGATCATACAAAAATCCAACTGAAGCACCTGTTCTCTTGCTAAGAGTATTATATTCATCTCCAAGTTCGATTGCGCTTGTAATTCCTATTTTAAAAAATCTATCTAAAGCTCCAAGCGCAAGACCAACGCCTCCAATCGAAATTCCAGCCACTTTTGCAACTGATCCAAGAGTTGCAAATACTCCAGATAATGCGCCTCCTATGCCAGAAATTCCAGCCCTTCCTACACTTACAAGTTTGCTTGCAACAGATCCAAGTCCAGAAATAACACCCTTAGTTGCAGAAGAGACTGCTTGAAGTGCTTTATAGGTAGCCATCACACCAACAGCCCCAGCCACTCCAGCAACAGCAAGAGCTTTGAAGGCTGGTGGCATATTCTTAACTGCATTAAAAGCGGATATGGCAGAAGATTTAATTTGATCAAATATTACTGATATTCTTTTTCCTATAGCTGGAAGTGCATTAAAAACATCGTTTAAATCCTTGCCAGCCTTAACAATAGAACTAATCTTGTCAGATATACCTGCCATTTTATCGAGAACATTGAAAGCTATTTTTGCTCCAGTAGCAATTCCATTAAGTGCCGATCCAAAAGAAGCCAGCTTTGATTTGGCCTCATCGAGTGGTCCAACAAACTTTGATACATCAACCGAGATAGATCCTTGTGCTGTTTTCATTTAAAACCTAGAAAATGCCTGCTCCAAGGCTTTATCAAGCTCTTCTTGCTTCCTCTGCCCCAATAGCCTTGCCATCTCGCTAGAAGCCTGTTTGCGCTTGTTTTTGACGAAATTACGGCCAGCCCAGACAACATTCGGAGTGTGCCATTCGTTTGTGATAAACCACTTCTTCTTATTGAAGCTAAACCACTCCTTGCCATTTCTACCCTTGCTAAGAACTGCATCAGTTCCCACAGCTTTTCTCCAAGCCGTTTTAGCGTCCTTATCAAGCCTATTGGAAGACCCAGAAAGGCTCTTTTGGACATCATCCTTTAGGGCGTTTAGTCCGTATAGCAGTTCTTTGTCATTCCATGTAATCGTTACGCTCATAATCCTATCTGTCTCATTATGTCATCTTTACGCTTGGCTTGGTCAGAACTCCATTCCGTAGAGATTCCATTCATTCTCCATATGCAGTGCTGGTACTGAAAGCCTCTGGATAGCGGTAATTCGTTCAGTATAAAGTTCTCCGTCCATCCTGTTTGGGATGCCAGAGTAATCACATAAGATGCGATCCACTCTGGCTCTGCTAGTTTGGGGAGTCGTTGCTCGAAGATTTGCCGTCATCTTTAGGAGATGCGATTGCCAAACCAGATTCGGTGATGATATTCTCGATCATCTTTCCCGCTTCCTCAAGATCAGTGATTTTTAGCTTGTCTGCCCATTCAAGAACTGCGCCCCAGAACTTCTCTTTGCTATAAGAATTCGTTCGAACCTCGATATTGGGAGCCGCATGAATATAAATAAAGGATAGAATATCAAACTCTGGATTGTCGCTCTCACCACCAGTAATCAATTTATTCCCAACCTTTTTGCAGATAAGCAACGAACCAGCCGTGAAAGGGCGAAGCTTGATTCCCTTTAAAATGCTTTCCTTTTCAATAAAAGCATCGGATCGTTTCTGGCTTTGATTAAGAATTTCTTCCTCAGTCATTAGGTCATTCATAGTTTGCTCATTATCCTTTTCTTTTGTTCCGCTGTTGCGTTTTTGGGGTAAAGAAGCGTTTTCCCTCCGTATTTCACACGCACCATTGGAATGCTCTGCTTGATAACATCTAACAGTCGATCTCGGTTGTGGGCGTATGCCCAAAGGTATGCCAAGGGTTCTTCGAGGCTCATCTTTTCTAAACCGCCCCTCCACTTGTGAGCATCTCTAGTTACTTCATTGTTTGCATCATCAAAGATAAAATTTACATCTGTTTTTCCGTTTTCTTCAATACAGCATGACTCGTTATCTTTCAGCTTGTGACCCATCGTAAGCAAAGCACAGGCAAGCTTAATATTGTTTGTAATATAAAGAAAATCGCCAGTTTTAATCATAGGAATCTGAGGTTAGGAATCTGGGAATGAATTATCTATATATTATGCTATTCCGTCTCGCTGAACGATCTTATACTTAATTTTAGCAAAATCCTCAGATGACTTGCTCAAGTTAACCTCTTCCACATAGTATCCACCGCTTAAACCAGCAAAGCCAGTAAGATTTGTTGGGCTAAATGATCCTCCTTGAGTTACAGAATTAGTGGTCGTGATGTAGCCCTCAAGATTGTATTCGTTTTTTTTGCCAGTAAATGCCACAGCCGCAACTCCTCCAGAAATGTTTTTAGCCTCAACTTTATTTGAGGAATTATTTACAGAAAGATTGGTTGCAATCATTGTGCTTACCACACTCGTGATTCCAAAGCTAGTAACTGTTCCTTTAATTATGGCGGCTGGCATAAAATTAAGATGTTTGGTTTAAATTGCCATATCCAATGGCTGAAATCTGTGCTTCAGCAAATCCATCATTTGTAAGAGTCCTTGAACAGCTTTCCACATAAAGCGTATCCATCCCAGTTAGAAATGTATTTCCAGTTTGCGTAAATGAAGCACCAATGCTACCACTTACGCTTCCGCTGACAATTGTGATAGATGCCGAGCTATTTGGGTTTGAAATTGCAACAGCCTTAAAAGTTCCATCTCCGCTAAGAAGCTCAATGGGATCGCATTTTAATGTTTCTTCATAAGACTTAACAACGGCACTGCTCTCTTCAGTAGTGCCAAATTTTAAGCTAGTTAAGCCGATTGTGGTGAGAGCCATTCTTCTTTACTATATGTGTCAACCTTTGCGGAACAAGATTTCCTTCAATAGTTCCCATGTTAAAGTCATCAAACCGCCCACAACGGCTATCATTCCTAAAGCCTTGTGCTTCAATGCCTCTAATGCCGTAACACGATTTGATAGATCGGCAAAGTTAGAAAGTGATTGCTCTACCATAGTATAAAGCTGAACCTGACGCTCTTCCATTCTTGCCAGACGCTCTTTAATATCTGCCGTATCCTTAGATGGCATATTAGTCCTTGCTGTCCTTTTTAATAATCCTTCGGATAGCTTTTTTGGCTTCACTAAGTTCCGTTACCAAGCGAACTGCTGGTTCTCCGTCTTTTTTGCATGGCTCAAGGAATCCCTCATCCCAAAGGTATTGAATGGCTCTAATAATCTCATTTTCACGATTCATTATACTGAAAATTCTACCGAATCTGCCTCATCCCTAGTGCTTGCCAAAAGCCTTGCCTTGTAATCGTGATAAGCGGATCGCAGGTTAGCAATAAACTCACGCCCTTGCTCGACCTCAAGGTTCGTCAACACGCCAAGAGCGGCATTGCGTTGCCAAACCTCATCATATCCAGCCTCAAGGATTTTGGTTGTCACAAGCTCACGGATGCGGGTTAGATTTTCTTGATGGGCTTCTTCGATGGTGCGGGTGTCGGTGAATACCGAGGTTCCATCTAGATTATAAAATAGTTCTTTGTGTCCCATATAATTAAGCGTATTCAAAGCCTACTGCGGCGGTGGTTTGTGCGTTTCCAAAAGTAAATGTTTCGTGAGTTGTTTGATTGTATGTAGTTGCACTATATTGAAAGTTTGCTGAATTGTTTATTCCAGCCGAAGATGATCCAATATAACTACACGTTGCAAAAAGACTTCCGTGCCCAACAAGAGCCGCACTTACTGATGCATCTGGCGTTGTCGAGATATAATAGAATCCTCTTTTTAATGCTGTGGATGCAATGCTTATTCCAATCAATGTATTTCCAGTGGTTCCAGATGCCGCTGTTCCACCAATTACATAGGTTGATGGCTCACCATTTTCGCCAACTTCCCATATTGCAATATGTATATTAACACTAGATGCCACAGTTCCAGCAGTAAAGAATCTAAATGTATCAATATTACCATCAGCAGGGACATATATCAGATTAAATTGTCTTATTCTTGTTGTGGTTGAGAAGTTTGCTGTTGATAGATATGGCTTCCATGCTCCAATAATCCTGTCATTTGCAGGTTTATACTGTGGCAACAACGGCAACTCTCCAAAAGTTGCGTTGCTAGAAAGGTAGCGGGTGTTTTTTCCAAGATCGGGGGAAGGGACTAACCCACTTGCACCAGTTACGCTTGTGGACGCACCTACAAGAGAAGGGGATGGTGAGAAAATCCCGCCCATATTATCCTTCTAAGATCGTAAAGGTTGCGCCTGTGACTGAGCCTAGCCAATAAACTGCTCCAGTAGGAACAAAGGAATCGGCTGTGTAGGAAGCTCCAGAGATAAG
>Ga0114958_10002786_pt1 | contig 12875 bp, 12 predicted proteins | sample C_130208_EF_Meta_FD_89577 | JGI IMG/M metagenome (GOLD analysis project Ga0114958, IMG submission 89577) | Freshwater microbial communities from Lake Croche, Canada to study carbon cycling - C_130208_EF_MetaG | ecosystem: Environmental > Aquatic > Freshwater > Lake | place: Lake Croche, Canada... | reverse complement strand
TTTGCATATTGATTATCTTGTTTTTTTATTTGAACAATATTATTAAGTATAAAAGGACATCTATTACCCCCTAATTGATTTAATTTATTCTTGTATTTTAATACTTTATTATACATAATAATTGAAAATATTTTATATTATATAAATTAATATAAAATATAAATGGAAGACGAATATATCCCATTATTAAAATTTTGGTTTTCAGTTAAAAATTTTACTTCTGATAAATTAGAAATATATTCTAATGTAACAGACACTATTCAAAAAAATATAACAGAAACTATTCCCTGTTTTTGGTTTTCTAAAAAAAAGGAAACAGATGATTATATTCAAAAGAATTTTTCTGAATTATTAATACGTGCAGAAAATCATAAATTAAACTATTGGAAATCATCCGTGCATGGTCATCTTGCATTAATTATTCTCTTAGATCAATTTTCTAGACATATTTATCGAAATGATGATATACAGATGTATAAAAATGATAGTATTGCATTTCAATATGCAAAAGAATTTTTTCTTGATAATAAAGATAAAGATTTAACAAATTTAGAAAAAATAATGATTTTACTACCTTATAGACATCAAGAGAATATTTCTGCATATCAATTTATTATTAATTATATGTCAAAAGAACAAGATTTAATATGGGATAATTTTAAAAAACATACAATTAGAAATTATGAATATTTAATTAAAAATAATAGATTACCAAATCGCCCAGAAAATAGAATTTCATATATAAATGATCCAAAATTTGAATCTATTTTAGAAAATAAATGGAATTCTGTTATGCAAACATTTGATCTTGAATCAAATATATATGATACATTGTTAAAATTTATAGTATCTAATTTAGAATTAGATAACAATCTAATTATTGTATCATTGTCAGGTGGTGTTGATAGTGTTGTAATTCTTGCAGTATTATCTAAAATTATTAAGAAATTACCAAGAAGTTTAACTCTTGTTGCGGTACATTTAGATTATCATAATAGAGAAGAAACTGGATTAGAAGCAGAATTTTTATTTCATTGGTGTGATATGCTTAATATTCCTTTGTATTATAGATATATATATGAAGGATTTAGAGAAAGAAATAGTAAACGTGAAGAATATGAAGAATTAACAAAAAATATTAGATTTGATCTATATAAAAAAGTTCAAAATTTATATCCAAATTATCATCATATTGGTGTAATTCTTGGACATCATAAAGGAGATCTTCAAGAGAATGTTTTCTTCAATATGATGAAGGGTCGAACATTAACTGATTTATCTGTAATTAAAGAACAATCTGAAATTATGGGAGTTAAAATTCTTAGACCTTTACTTGGAATACCTAAAAAAGAAATATTTGAGATTGCTCATTTAAATAATTTTCCATATTTTAAAAATACAACACCATCTTGGTCAAATCGTGGTAAATATCGTGAAATAATCCAACCTGCAATCATAGATACATTTGGTGAGGGAGTATTAACTAATTTATCCAAAGCATCACAAGAATCAGATGAATTACAATTAATGATAAAAAATAGTATTATTATTCCGTACATGAGTACTATAATAAAAAAAGAAAATTTATATTATTTACCAAAAACAAAAGATCAACCTTTTACATATTGGAAATATATTATTCATGAATTTTGTCACATAAATAAATTATCTTTAATTTCTCATAAATCGATAAAACAAATTTATGACAAACTTTATAATAATAAAATAAATATTACAGTATCTGGTAATATTACAATATCAATACAAGATGATTATCTTATATTAAAGTTAGTTTAATTAAAATTCATCATCATAATAAGATGCATTATAATAATTTCCTTCATTAATTATTTTCTTATATTCAAGAAATTGATTAAAAATAAATGTATAAATATGTGAGAGATATTTATTACAAATTTCTTTATTTTGTGTATAAAACATAATTAAAAATAAAATATTAATACATGAAAATGTAAAATATATTATTTTTTTTTCATAATTATTTTTATTAGTCATATTATTTATATCATTAATAATATCGTCTTGAGTATTATTAAGATGTTTAACAATCATATTTATATCATTAATTAGTATTTCATGATTATTATTCTGATTTTTAATTAGTTTATATAAAATATTTTTTTCAACAATAGAGATGTTAATTAAAATATTTGATTTATTAATTTTTTCTTCATATTGAGTATTTGTATCTTTTACAATTAAAATATCAGGTCTTAATATACGTTCAATTATACCATCAGATAATTTATTTGTATAATTCATATATTTTACTTCGTCATTCAACATCATTTCATTATCCATTATTTTCTTTAATGTTATCTTATTTTTCTTAATATTAATAATTATCAATTTTTAAAAAGTAACAGGTAATCCAATACGACGTGCATATGCGATTCTCTCTTCATTACAACCACGCATATTAATATAACGAATACCAATTAAATTATGAAATGCATTATTTGTTATTGATGGTTGATCACAACCAATCATATAAAGAGTATGAATACCAGAAAGGTGTACAAACGCTGCATCTGTTATTTTATCACAAAAATTTATTTTAAGATAATGAATACCAGAAAGGTGTACAAACGCTGCATCCGTTATTTGTCTACAAGAATTCATATTAAGTTTATGAATGCCACGAAGGTTAATAAACGCTGCATTTTTTATTCGAATACAATCAATCATATAAAGAGTATGAATACCACGAAGATGTATAAACGCTGCATTTGATATTCGAAAACAACTTTCCATATTAAGAATATGAATACCGCGTAGGTGTACAAGTGCAATATCTGTTGTTCGATAACAACCTTTCATATTAAGAGTATGAATACCACGAAGGTGTACAAGTGCAATATCTGTTATTTGACTACACCAAGTTATATTAAGTCTTTTAATACCACGTAAATATACAAAATCTGCATCTATTATATCTCTTCTATCAGATATATTAAGACCCTTACAAAATGGAAACATTTCATTGAATTCTCTTAATGATACATCATCTTGTAATGGTTCTTGATCATAAAAATCATATTTTCTATACACTTTTATTGCATTTTGTATTCCAGGATGACCTGTTCTAAATAATTTTATTATATTTGGTAACGGCAGCATACCTAGCGTATTTGTATTTAATAATATATCTGTAACTTGATCTAAATTATCTTTTCCAACATCCATTAAATTCCAAATTTCAACCTCTCCATTTTCTAATTTTACATATAATTTATTACATGTTTGTAATTCATTATTTAATATTAAACCAACTATAATACCGTATTTAGAAATATTATCTTTTCTCATTACTATATCACCGTTCTTAAATGGGCATGCACCACCAACTTGATTCAATTTATTTTGATATTTAGATACTTTATTTTTATAATTATCCATATATTATAAAAATAAAATAAAATTATGCGACAACAGGTAATCCAATACTACGTGCATATGCAATTCTATCGGGAAGACAACCAGTCATATCTAAATTTTGTATGCGTGTGTTTTTAAGATAATCAAATGCAACGTTGGTAATTGTTACTTGATTACAGTAACGCATACGAAGAGTTTTAATATTACGTAGGTTAATAAATGCAGCGTCCGTTATGAAAGTATTTCCATCTATAAAAAGAGTATGAATATCATTAAGATTAACAAATGCATCGTCTGTTATTTGAGAACATGCAGTCATATCAAGAGTATTAATACCACGAAGGTTATAAAACCCTGGATTTGTTATCTCAGTACATAAACTCATATTAAGAGTGTGAATACCACGAAGGTTAACAAGTGCACCATCTGTTATTTGTTCACAACCTCTCATTTTAAGATTTTGAATACCACGTAGGTGTATAAATGCATTATTTGTTAATTGTCTAAAACAATGAGTAATATTAAGAGTATGAATACCTCTAAGGTTACGAAATGCGGCGTCTGTTATATGGTTACTATAAATCATATCAAGTGTATGAATACCACGAAGATGTATAAATCCTAAATCAGTTATAAAAACACATCCACTTATATTAAGTCTCTTAATACCACGTAAATATCTTAAAAATTCATCTGTTATATCCTGTCTTTTAGATATATTAAGACCTTTACAAAATGGAAACATTTCATTAAATTCTCTTAATGTCACATCATCTTGTAATGGCGTTTGATCATAAAAATCATGCATTTTATATTGTTTTATTGCATTTTGTATCCCAGGATGACCTGTTCTATATAAATTAATTATACTGGGTAATGGCATTGTACCTAATGTATCTGTATTTGATAATATAGTCACTAATTTATCTAATTCTTCATTAGATTGCTGAGCACCGCCTACTTGATTTAATTTATTTTGATATTTAGATACTTTATCTTTATAATTTTTATACATATATTATAAAGATAAATTAAAAAATTGTAGTAACAGGTAATCCAATACTACGTGCATATGCAATTCTTTCTGGATCACACTCTGCCATATAAAGATTGTGAATACCACTGAGATATTTAAATGCTTTATCCGTTATTGTATTTTGTGTACATCTAATCATAAAAAGAGTATGAATTCCACTAAGATATTTAAACGCTTCATCTGTTATTTGTGTACAATAACTCATATTAAGAGTATGAATATCACGAAGATATTTAAAAGCTTCATCTGTTATTTGAGAACAATACTCCATATTAAAAGATTTAATACCTTGAAGATGTACAATTGCAGAATCTGTTATATTACACATTCTTATTTGAAGAGTATTAATTCCATGAAGATGTACAAATGCACTATTTGTTATTCTTACACACTCATTCATAATAAGTGTGTGAATACCTCGGAGGTTTATAAATGCAGTATTTGTTATTTGAGAACATTTTTGCATACTAAGATCATGAATACCCCGAAGGTTTTCATATGCAATATTATATATTTCATAACATTCATTTATACTAAGTGTATGAATACCCCGAAGGTGTGAAAGTCCTTCTTCTGTAATTTTTTTACAATAATTCATTTTAAGAGTATGAATACCACGAAGGTGAATTAATGCATCATCCGTTATTTGATTACAACCACTTATATTGAGTCTTTTAATACCACGTAAATATACAAAATGTTCATCTCTAATTGAACTATTAAATGCTAAAGCGATACCTTTACAAAATGGAAACATTATATTAAATTGTTGTAATGTAATAGTTGAAGGAAATATTTCATTAAAAAAGTCAAAATCTTTACATTCTTGAATTATTCTTTGTGTTTCTGGATTACTATTTTGATATAATTTAATTAATGTGAATAAATCTAAACTTGATAATATTTTATCAGAAATATCTTTTGGATATCTCGTTAATATTGATATATCTAATTTATCAACATCAGTTGAATTCCATAATTTTATAGTACCGTCATTTAATTGAACTTGTAATTTAATACATAAGTTTAATCTATCACTATATATTATATTTATAATACGACCTATTTCATCTGATATATCAAATCTATTATTTTTTATTTTAACTAAATCACCAACAATATATGGACATCTTCTTTCTTCTGCACCACCAATTTGATTTAATTTATTCTTGTATTTAGATACTTTATTTTTATACATATTATATAAAAATAAAATTATTCGATAGTAGCAGGTAATCCAATCCTACGTGCATATAGTATTCTATCTGAATTACAATTTCTCATATTCAGTTCTTTAATACCATGTAAATTATTAAATGCATTGTTTGTTATTGATTTTTGATGACAGTCAACCATTAGAAGAGTGTGAATACCACGAAGATGTACAAACGCTGCATCTGTTATTTGACTACAATCCCTCATATTAAGAGAATGAATACCACGAAGATGTACAAACGCTGCATCTGTTATTTGATCACAATAACTAATATCAAGAGATTGAATACCACGAAGATGTACAAATGCATGATCTGTTATTTGTATACACTCCCCCATATGAAGAGTATGAATACCACGAAGATGTACAATTGCATTATCTGTTATTTGTCTACAATTACTCATATTAAGAGAATGAATACCACGAAGATGTACAAACTCTGCACCTGTTATTTGAACACAATTACTCATATAAAGAATATAAATACCACGAAGATGTACAAGTGCAATATCTGTTATTTGACTACAACTTCGCATATTAAGAGCATCAATACCACGAAGATGTACAAACGCTGCATCTGTTATTTGATTACAATAAGTCATATCAAGAGATTGAATACCACGAAGATGTACAAACGATGCATCTGTTATTTGAACACAATCACTCATATTAAGAGTATGAATACCACTAAGATGTACAAGTGCAATATCTGTTATTTTATAACAATAATCCATAATAAGAGTATGAATACCACGAAGATGTACAAACGCTGCATCCGTTATTTGATCACAATAACTAATATCAAGAGTATGAATACCACGTAGGTGTACGAACACTGCATCCGTTATTTGTCTACACGATATCATACCAAGAGTATGAATACCACATAGGTGTACAAACGCTGCATCCGTTATTCGATAACAATAACCAATTTCAAGAGTATGAATACCACGTAGGTGTACAAACGCTGCATCCGTTATTTGATCATATCTCACAATTCTAAGAGTATGAATACCACGAAGATGTACAACTGGAATATCTATTATTTTATTACAAAAATCCATTTCAAGAGTATGAATACCACGAAGATGTATAAACGCTGCATCTGTTATTTGTCTACAGTAATACATATTAAGAGTATGAATACCACGTAGGTTTACAAGTGCAGCGTCTGCTATCTGAGTACAATACAACATATTTAGTTTCTTAATACCACGTAAATATACAAAATCTGCATCTGTATCATTAGTTCTGTGAGATATATTAAGACCCCTACAAAATGGAAACATTTGATTAAATTCTAATAATGATACATCATCTTGTAATGGCGTTTGATCATAAAAATCATGCATTTTATATTCTTTTATTGCATTTTGTATCCCAGGATGACCTGTTCTATATAAATTAATTATACTGGGTAACGGCATTGTACCTAATGTATTTGTGTTTAATAATATAATCATTAATTTATCTAATTCTTCATTAGATTGTTGCGCACCACCGATCTTATTTAATTTATTCTTATATTTAGATACTTTATTTTTATAATTTTTATACATATATTATAAAGATAAATTATCTAAATATTGTAGTAACAGGTAATCCAATACTACGTGCATATTCAATTCTATCTCGATTACAAGAATACATATTCAGTTCTTTAATACCATGTAAATTATTAAATGCATTATCTGTTATTGTATTTTGTCTACAATTAGTCATATCAAGATACTGAATACCTCGAAGGTTAATAAACGCGGCATCCGTTATTGTTATTTGTCCACAAAAATCCATATCAAGAGTATGAATACCACGAATGTTAATAAACGCGGCATCCGTTATTGTTATTTGATTAAAATAAGATATAGCAAGAGTATGAATACCACGTAAGTTAACAAAAGCTGCATCCGTTATTTGTCTACAAAGTAACATAAAAAGAGTATGAATACCACGTAGGTTTACAAGTGCATCATCTGTTATTTGTGTACAATTTGATATATCAAGAGTATGAATACCACGAAGGTTTACAAATGCATTATTCGTTATAGTATTACAATACGTCATACTTAGTCTTTTAATACCACGTAAATATACAAAATCTGCATCTGTTATATTAGTTCTGTGAGATATATTAAGACCCCTACAAAATGGAAACATTTCATTAAATTCTCTTAATGAAACATCTTTTTGTAATGGTTTTTGATCATAAAAATCATGCATTTTATATTGTTTTATTGAACTTCTTACTTCTTGATTACCGAATCTATATAAATTTACTAAATCAGGTAATAACATTATACCGAAGATATTTGTATTTGATAATATATACGCTAAATTTGTTAAATGATTTACATTTAAACTAAATGTATCTAATTTTTGTACGTCAAGTGAATTCCATATTTCAACTTCGCCATTTGCTAATTTTACACGTAATTTAATACAATTTTGTAATCGTTCACTTAATATTAATCCAACAACGGTACCATATTTATTATTATCATCTTTTCTTATTACTGTGTCACCGTTTTTATAAGGACATGCACCACCGATTTGATTTAATTTATTCTTGTATTTAGATACTTTATTTTTATAATTTTTATACATAAATTATAAAAATAAAATTATGCGATAACAGGTAATCCAATTCTACTTGCATATGCGATTTTTTCTGGATTACAATAACGGATATCAAGAGTATAAATACCACGAAGATATTCAAATGCATTATTTGATATTCGTAATTCTTTGCAACCATGCATATCAAGAGTGTGTATACCACGAAGGTATACGAACGCTGCATCCGTTATTGTTTTTTGATTAAAATCACTCATATAAAGAGTATGAATACCACGAAGGTGTACAAACGATGCATCTGTTATTTGTGTACATCCAGACATATAAAGAGTATGAATACCACGAAGATTTACAAATCCTGCATCTTTAATATTGAAACAAACATTCATATTAAGAGTATAAATACCACGTAAATGTAATAACACTGTATCTGTTATTTGATTACAACCTGATATATCAAGAGTATGAATACCCCGAAGATGTACAAATGAAGCGTTTATTATTTGATTACAATGAGTAATATTAAGAGTATGAATACCACGAAGGTATACAAACCCAGTACCTGTTATTTGACTATACATACCTATATTAAGAGTATGAATACCACGTAGGTGTTTAAACACTGCATCTGTTATACGGCTACAGTTTACCATATTAAGAGAATAAATACCACAAAGGTTTACAAACGCTGCATCTGTTATACTGCTACATCCTAGCATATTAAGAGAATTAATACCTCGAAGGTGTATAAACCCTGCATTTGTTATTCCATTACAATATCTCATATTAAGAATATGAATACCACAAAGGTTTACAAGTGCAACATCTGTTATTTGATTACATTGTACCATATTAAGAGAATGAATACCGCGAAGGTTTACAAGTGCAATATCCGTTATTTGATTACAAGAATCCATATTAAGAGAATGAATACCACGTAAATGTACAAACGCTGCATTCGTTATTCGGCGGCAATATCTCATATCAAGAGTATGGATACCACGAAGGTGTACAATTGCAACATCTGTTTGATTACAATAAGACATACAAAGTCTTTTAATACCACGTAAATATACAAAATCTGCATCTGTTATATCTTTTCTATGTGATATATTAAGACCCTTACAAAATGGAAACATTACATTAAAAAATCTTAATGTAATACCAAGTGGTAATGGTTCTTGATCGTAAAAATCATGCATTTTATATTCTTGTATATTCTTTCTTACTTCTCTATTTCCAGTCATATATAATTTTATTAAATCTGGTAATGTCATATATTCAAATCCTCCTACAGGTAATTCTGGATATGTTGTACCACCGATTTGATTTAATTTATTCTTGTATTTAGATACTTTATTTTTATACATATTATATTAATTTTTTAATTTTATCAATAAATTCATCATCTGTTAATTTCTTAACATTTACATACTTACAATAAATTAAATATTCCATCATATTAATTAATGTTTGTTTATCACTTTTAATCTCATACAAATCATTTGATAATATATTATACAAATAATACTTGTATTCTGTAATCAATTGCACTGGATTTTTTTCTAACCATGTCATATTTTTTACTATTTTATCACGCGTTATTGTATCTGATCTTAATAATTTAACCTTGCCATTTTTATATAATGTATGTATAATATAACCCTCTCTTAAAATATTATATTCATCTCGATATGATATTTGATCACCTTCTTTTAAATTTTGTTTTGATTTTAGAATTGTATCATTTGATAATACATTTACATCAACTATTTTATCCACTTCAATTAAATACATGTATATCGCAAGTTGTAAAAAATGTTCTGCTTCTATTTGTGACACACATTTAAATTCATATATTTTATTACCATCAATACAATCAATAAAACCATTAATTCTTCGATTTAATAATTCGGGTTTTTCTTCTTTCGACATTTTATGTTCAAAGATTGCATCTTTAGATATATTAATATGTTTTAATCTATCAATACATATATCTAAATTTTCCTTGCTTAACCAATCATAATTATTAATCTGATTTACTTTAAATACATATCCACTAGTATATGAATTCCACCTATTTGCAATATATAATAATTCTTGTTCTGTTATTTTAGATAAATCTATTTTATGTAAATCATATTTCTCTTCTTCAGAATCTTTTGTATTATTAGAATCTCCAAACTGATTTACATTTAAATCTACTTCTTCTGTAATATTAGTATTCGTTTTTAATCTTAATTCATCTAAAATACTCATTCTATTTTTAATTTTATATTCAAATAATGATGGAATAGCGACACCAGTAATTTCACTAACTGTTTCATATCCATATTTTTGTTTGGTTTTAGAGGGTATGGATAATTTAGAATCATCTTCTAATTTATCTTTTACTTTATTTTTTATTTTTTTGATAGTAAAATAAGATAATGATTTCTGAATCACTTCGGTAGGTAAGTGTTTGATAATGTCAGTAACAGATGTATCTACATTTTTGTTCATATTTGATTCAAAGATCTTTAATTGATCATATTTTTCAAAATAACAACACTCTTTTAATTTTAATGTTCTTAAAAATGGTAAATAATCATTCTGATAATGATGAAATACTGTTAAATGTTCTAAACCACGTGTTACTGCAACATATAATTCATTCGGTGTTACTTTAGGTGATACACCACGATTATAAAATAAAAAATAGGAATTATCAAAATTAAATATAATAACAATTTTTCTTTCTAATCCTTTTACTTGATGAAATGTAGAAAAGACTATTTTATCTTTAATGATATCCTCATCGATTTTTTCTTCATCAGATATTGGAACATAAATTGGTATTTTATTATTAGATAATTCATTCGCAAGTTGACGAATTGGTGATTTAATACTTTTTACCGACGGTGCAAGTATAAAAAAATCACTATAAGAATACCCTTTTTCTAAATAATATTTAACTTCATCAAACGTTCTTGTTCCACTCCCTAATTTATCACCAAATGTATCACAGATAATATATCTTGGTTTATTATTAGAAATTTTATTAGAAAACATTCTATCTTCATTTAACATACAATTATTAATAAATAAGCACATTTCATTAGTAATTCTAAAACTATATGATAGTTTTAAATTAATCCACGGTAATGTATTAAAATTAAATAATTTATCAGCATAAATAATAAAACGTTCATCCGCTTCATTAAAAGCATAAATACTTTGATACCGATCACCTAAGATACATATTTTTGCATTTTTTGAATTCTCCTTGTAAATTAAATAAAATAATTCATAGTATAATGGATTAATATCTTGCGCTTCATCTAATATAATCATATCAAATGCAAATTTATTTGGTTTTAATAATTTTTTTCTTTCAGATATAACACCTTTTAATTTAGTATCATTAAAACATGATGAATCATAATATTTACAACAAAATGAATGATAATTATGAACTTCCAGATTCTTAATATTAAATTTTTTTACACGATCCCTTGTTTCTATTTTTAATTGCATTATATGTTAATAATAATATATTATATGTACTATATTTTAATGCAATGTGCAAATTAGTTGTTGTTTTACCACTACCTGCAACCGAATCAACAATAACATTTGTATTCTCTAATTGTTCTACAATACTATTTTGTTCAGATGATAATTTTGGAATATTAGTTTGAATAATATTTGTTTCCATTGGTTTTGCATTTTTTACTTGATTATATATTGAATATAAATCATCCATTCTCTTTATATTTTTATACTTTTTTGTTTATATGATGATAAACAAAAAAATAATTTTATTGTAAACAATAATGAAAACAATATCCTATCGCGAATCCAAAACCAGATGATATTATTGGTATTTTTATTTTAGATAAATTAGACATAATTAATATATCTTTGTTTTTTGCAATTTGACCAAATAATATATATGATGATGGTGATAATAATCCAATTATTCCACCACCTTTAATATAATTTAGATTTTTGATATGATAGTATATTTCATCTTTTGTTGCTGAATAAATCATTTTTACTATTATTATCAATACATTTTTATATATAATAAAAATTTCCAATTTTTTTCTTCATTGAATTCATAATAAAAATTTCCAATTTTTTTCTTCATTGAATTCATAATAAAAATTGAATAATAATCTTATAATAAAATATATTAATGTATTTACTAAAAATGATGAATATCCTTCTAGGTATCCTTCTAGGTATTTATCTCTTCGGAGTAATTTTCTTATTTGGATTCGGACTAAATATTATAATTAAAAATAATAATAATAACTGTATTATTATTATTTTTGCATTACATCTAATAATTATATCATTTATGTGTGGATTTTATTCCTACTACCTAATGTATCAAATTTATTTTAATCAAAAAATTGAAAAATAGATTAAATGTAATAAGCATTAATTTATTATTACACTGTACAATGGATCGTAGACTTTCTACCGACCTGCTAGATCAATCGATTGATGATTTCTTTGGATCATTTCCAGATGGTAATTTTAATAACATTTTAAAATATATTAAATATTCGAATATAACAAAATTAAATAATATAATATCTTCTCTTAACTCTGATCCATATTTAATAGATTTTGCATTAATAGATAAACATAAAATGAAAG
>Ga0114958_10002784_pt1 | contig 12879 bp, 13 predicted proteins | sample C_130208_EF_Meta_FD_89577 | JGI IMG/M metagenome (GOLD analysis project Ga0114958, IMG submission 89577) | Freshwater microbial communities from Lake Croche, Canada to study carbon cycling - C_130208_EF_MetaG | ecosystem: Environmental > Aquatic > Freshwater > Lake | place: Lake Croche, Canada... | reverse complement strand
GACCCCTAGTCATCTTGGGTGTAGCTCCTTGGCTGGCATCCATAGCCGGATCAGTTGCGCTGATGGCTACCTACCTACTACGGCAACCAGATTTGTTGACTTGGAAACTTTTACCATGGCGACTCGTCCTGATCACTCTTGGTCTTTTCATAATTGTCGGCTTTTTTCAACAACACGGACTTTCTGAATTACTCACTAGCCTCGCAGGCACTGGTCAGCAGTTTCCTGACTTATTGCGACTCGTTGGAACAGCCACCTTCGGTAGCAACTTGGTGAATAATCTGCCTACCTATATGGCCCTTGAACCAGTTGCAGCGTCATCCCCCACCCGCATGCTCGTGCTACTTGCAGGAACAAATCTTGGTCCACTGATCACTGTGTGGGGGTCTTTAGCGACTCTTCTTTGGCTCGAACGCTGCCGCAGTTACGAAATGAAGGTTTCTCAGCGTTCATTCGCTGTCGCTGGAATTATCGGTGTTCCGGTTCTGATTTTTTCAACGACTCTTGCAATTTGGGCCTTCGCTTAATTCGTCAGCTTTCACTATGTTTTCTAAGCGCGGTACGCGCCGGTCCCGAGGGCAGTTAGATGGCTTCATGCGACTTGTGCGAAAAGATGATCTGTACACAGCTGATGGCAATCAATCATCTGGCGCACCTGGACTTGTCTTGAACTGGTTACAGGGCCCACAAACAAATGACGAACTTGATGTGGGGTTTGTTCGTGTGGATGCCGGCGCTCAAACACCGACACATATCCATCTCAAAGGTCAGGTCATTTTTACCGTGGCTGGCAGTGGTTTTGTAGAAACCTCCACCGGCGAGCGCATTGAGACAACAGTTGGGGATGTGGTGATCTGCCCTGCAGGTGAGGAGCACGTGCATGGCAACTCAGGAGAATCAGAGTGGGCACATCTCACGATCTCAACTGGTCAGCACGCTGTGCCTCAATAGCGACTTGCCTAAGTGATGGCGAGCAACCGAACTCCAGCCAATGTCTCCTCCATGTTGAAAAGCCACGCCTTCATGCGTCTCGCCATGATTTCCGTACGCTCATCCGGCCTGAGATCCAATATTCGGCTCAGCCCAGAATTGCCCGCACCAAGAGTTGCTGTGTAGATCACCCGACATACATCCCCTTGATCTTGGATTTCAAATCTCCAAGAAGCCATCGGTTCTTGTTGTGCAACAGGGATGTCGCTGAAGTTCCCAGCCGCATCAAACACCGACCATTCAAATATTGCTCCCTGCTCAAAGGCTGTTACCACGCCCAGGGTTTCCCATTCACCCATCACGGAATTTGAGTTTTTACCAATGAATCTGGCGTGTAGCGCCGGGCTCACTATGCCGTCGAGCCAGTCTGCGCCACGAAATTCATCAGAAAATTTTGCCGGCATATTGATGTCTGTTATCACTTGCCAAATTTTCGTGCGAGAAGAATCAACATCTATTGACGTTTGCACTTGGACCCTGCTGGCAACGTTACTCATGGCCTGACATTACTCAGACCGCTTGACGCGCGCTCGCCGGCTTTGCTTCTCTAGGATCCGGTTTCTGCCTTTATCGCAGCTTGCAAACTGTCGCACGCTTCCTGGGTCACATTGCCTGTGTTTTTCCAAAAGATGCGTCCAGCACGATTAACGCAAATCACTGAAACTGATTCGAGCGTCGACACATCGATCGACTGACGAAATTGATTGACATGCCCATAGATTGTGATGGTTCGTGCCAGCACTCTGGGCACCTTGATGCTTGAGGCCATCCCGCCATCAATTAAGCGGCGGACTGCGGCATATTTCGCAGGCAATACCGGAATTTCTATCACGACTGGCTCATCATCCTTTTGATCAACGGGTGAATCACAGATGCCGCGCGCTGCTAATACTTTGATCCAGTCGTCAACTTGGGATTGCTGTCCTTGTCGAAAGGCCACGACTGCAATCGTGCAGTCAGAAGGAAGTTCAGCGGGAAGACGAAAAGAATGTCCAGCAAGGTCCTTACCGACAACAACAGGAAAGAAACCACCCGTCGACGATTCTGCTTTCACGCCCATAACTCAATCATGGCCTAATGAATCCTGAATCTGTGAAGTTCATGTGGATCAGTCATTTACTTTCCCTTAACCAAAACTTGGTATCTCCTAAAGCCCAGCCGCAACAGACTGCAACAGAAGTTAAACAGAAAGAAGGACCCCATGAAGAAAATGAACCGAATCGTTGCAGCAACTGCCGGCTTGGCTATTGCAGTCTCGGTTCCACTTGTTGTCACATCCGCATCTGCAGATAACAATGGAAATGGACACGGAAACAACTCATCACAAAGTTCTTCCCGTGCTCCTTCCCCTGCTTCCTTGAAAACTGCTATTACCCAAACGCAAGCCAATGCCATCACCGCGGCACGCAAGAACTACCTGACGACAGTTGCAACAGCAAACCAAACACAGCGTTCGGCGCTTATGGCGATCCAAAATGATGTTCTCTCAGCGATTAGCGTTGCCCGTCTCAACTTGGTGATTGCGCAGGATGCGTATGACTTTGCTAAGAGCACGAACACAGATACGACTGCTGCATCTGCTGCAGTGACTGCTGCAGAAACCGCCTATCAAGCGGCCGTAACCACAGCAAAGGCTTCAGCCCAGACAAAGTCAGCTGCAGCCAAGAGCGCGGCTCAGGCCACGCTCGATAAGGCGAAGACTGACTATCAAGCTGCAGTGACTGCTGCCTTCCCTTCAGGCACTGTGATTTCACCAAGTCTGTTGAACCCACCCCGTGTCAGTTTTAACTGGATGCACGAGAACGAGAATTGGAATTTCGCATTCAACGGCAAGGGCCTAGCCCTTGGTCATTTCAAGCACTAACCATTCATATCCAGTTGCTGGGGTGATCTCCACGATCACCCCAGCAACTTTTTTATGCCCATTTTTCCCAGTATTGAGGTTGGCAAGACCGAACTACCCCGCTACTCATGCAAAGGGTTCGCAAGTGTCGGGTTCGACCTAGACAGTCCAACTTGACCCGAATTAGTGTCGGTAGTGCTTCCCCATGAATACCGACCTCGCTAAAGGACCGCAATGACAACCACCACTGGTTCCACTCGTCCGGCAAAGGCCCATGGCCAGTGGGCCATTGATGGCGATGCACCCCTGAACGCGAATGAAGTCATGAAGCGTGAAGGTGATGGTCTGGCCGTTCGCGAGCGGGTGGAAAGCATCTATTCCAAGCAAGGCTTTGATTCAATCCCAGGTGATGACCTTCGAGGTCGCCTTCGCTGGTGGGGGCTGTACACCCAACGCAAGCCGGGCATTGACGGCGGCCGCACTGCTCAACTCGAGCCAGAAGAGCTGGAAGATTCAAACTTCTTAATGCGGGTGCGCTCTGATGGCGGACGCCTTTCCCTAGAGCAACTTCGCACGATTGCCAATATTTCAATCGAGTTTGCCCAAGACACCGCGGACGTCACTGACCGCCAAAACATCCAACTCCACTGGATTCGTATTGAAGACGTCCCAGAAATCTGGCGTCGGCTAGAAGCTGTCGGACTTTCCAGCGCTCAGGCTTGTGGCGACGTTCCTCGCGTTATTTTAGGTTCGCCAGTTGCAGGTGTTGCCGTTGACGAAATCATTGACGGAACCCCTGCTATCGAAGAAATTCTTCAACGCTTCCTCCTTGATCCAGAATTAGCCAACCTGCCCCGCAAATTTAAGTCAGCAATCAGCGGTTCACCTCGACTAGATGTGGCGCACGAAATTAATGACATTTCATTCGTCGGAGTCGTCCATCCAGAACATGGCCCTGGCTTTGACCTGTGGGTCGGCGGCGGACTATCAACGAATCCACACCTTGCGGTTCGCCTTGGTGCTTGGGTTTCGCTAGCTGATATTCCTGATGTCTGGCACGGCGTTGTCAGCATCTTCCGCGACTACGGCTACCGCCGTCTGCGTACGAAGGCTCGCTTGAAGTTCCTCGTGTCCGACTGGGGTGCTGAAAAGTTCCGCGAAGTTCTTGAAACTGAGTACCTTCATCGCAAACTCATCGATGGTCCAGCGCCGACTCCAACAATTCAGCGCGATCACGTTGGCGTCTTTCCTCAAAAGGATGGGCTCAACTACGTAGGTGCAGCACCTACGGTTGGTCGTCTTTCTGGCCAACGCTTATTAGCTCTCGCTGACCTTGCCCAGGCTGCAGGATCTGATCGAGTCAGTCTCACCGCAGACCAAAAGATCGTCGTCGTGAACGTTGCCACGGATCGGGTTGAAGCATTAGCTGAAGGTCTGTCGGAAATCGGGCTTGAGGTTTACCCCTCAGAGTTCCGTCGCGGCACCATGGCTTGCACCGGTGTTGAGTACTGCAAATTGGCAATGACGAACACCAAAGATCGCGCAACAGCTCTCGTTGCCGAACTAGAAACTCGGATGCCGGCGAATGCCATTCCGCTAGCCGTCCATGTCAACGGTTGCCCAAACTCTTGCGCACGCATTCAGGTTGCCGATATCGGACTCAAGGGTATTCGCGCTCTCGATGCAGACGGCAATGACGTCGAAGGATTCCAAATCCACCTTGGCGGTCGTCTTGGCCAAGATTCCGGCTTTGGTCGCACGGTAAAGGGGTTGCGCTTGCCTGCAAACGATCTCCCTGACTATGTAGAACGCGTCTTCAACCGCTTCATCGCTGAGCGCGATGGTGAAGAAGCATTTAGCGCTTGGGCCCTACGAGCAGATGACGAGGCAATCCGATGAGCATCGCCCAACGAAGTGACGCACGAGTCCTGCAAGCTGTTGCTCGATATGCAACAGCGGGTTTACAGGGCGCGGATGCCGCTGAAATTATTCGTTGGGCAGCCGATTCATTTGCAGGTCGTGTCGTTGCGACTCAGGCCATGGCAAACACAACCATCTCGCATCTCATTGCATCAGTAGCACCAGAAATTCCTGTCGTCTTCCTTGACACTGGCTACCACTTTCCCGAAACGCTCCAAACTCGCGATGATCTCGTCGCTCGCACCAACATCAATCTGTTGAGCATCACGCCGACCATGAGCGTGAAAGAACAAGATGATATTTACGGTGAAAATCTTTGGGATCGAGATCCAGATCTTTGCTGCAAATTACGCAAAGTAGTGCCGATGGAAGAATCCCTCGTGGGGTATGAAGCCTGGATCACCGGACTTCGCGTTGCGGCAGCACCTCATCGTGAAGACGTGCCCGTTGTGGAATACGACGAGAAGCGCGGCGTCCTAAAGATTTCTCCTCTATTGAATTGGTCAGATGAAGACCTGCTTCGCTACACCATGGAAAATGACGTACCCGTCAATCCGTTGATGTATCAGGGCTATCCATCAATTGGTTGCGCCCCTTGCACCGCTCGCGTTGATGCTGGCGCCGACCCGCGCTCGGGTCGCTGGGCTGGCAAAGACAAGAACGAATGCGGTTTGCATACATGAGTAGCTACCCAATCTCACTCAACCTTGCTGGGAAACGAGTTGTAGTCATTGGTGCGGGAAGTGTGGCTGCCAGAAGAGTCGTCTCGTTGATCGAAGCTGGCGCACGAGTGTTAGTCATTTCCCTAAGCGCTAACTCTCGAATTATTGAATTGGCGAACGCAGGCTCGCTTGACCTGACCGAACGCGCTTATGTCAAAGGCGATCTTGATGGCGCTTGGCTTGTGCACGCAACGACCAATGACGCGGCTGTAAACGAACGCGTTGCTGCCGATGCTGATGCTCAAGGCACTTGGTGTATTCGGGCCGATAAAGCAATGCTTTCCGAGGCTTGGACTCCAGCATCTACTCGCGTTGATGACATCACTGTGGCGGTGACTGCTGGTGGGGATCCCCGACGCGCCATTGCAATTCGTGATGCCATCGCCGAACAACTCTCGCAAGGATCGCTCCCTGTTCGTCGAGTTCGACCTACTGATGGCCATGTTGTACTCATCGGCGGTGGCCCTGGCGATCCAGAGCTCATCACTGTGCGCGGCCGTCGCGAGCTTGCGAAGGCTGACGTTGTTGTCTTTGACCGTCTTGGACCCACTTCACTTCTTGAAACTCTTGCCCCAGATGTTGAGCAGATTGAGGCTGGCAAACGTCCAGGCCATCACACTTTGACCCAAGACGAAATTAACGCAGTGATCGTTGATCGCGCGCTCAAGGGCAAGCGTGTGGTTCGACTCAAAGGCGGCGATCCGTTCGTGTTTGGTCGTGGCTCTGAAGAAGTGCAGGCGTGCGTCGCTGCTGGTGTAACAGTTGAAGTGATCCCTGGAATCAGCTCTGCAGTCGCAGGGCCTGCTGCTGCAGGCATCCCGGTGACGCACCGCGGACTTGCAAACGGCTATGCAGTGATCACTGGCCATCAACTTCAAGACCTCACTGCACTAGCTCAACTTGATTTAACTCTCGTCGTCTTGATGGGAGTGGCGAACCTTCCAGAACTCACCTCAGGATTGATGCAAGCAGGTAAGTCATCATCCACACCTGTCGCTCTCATTGAACAGGCCTCAACGCCTAACCAAAGAGTGACAGTAGGCATCCTTTCCACAATTGCATCCACTGCTGCATCAGTCGGCGTTCGCAACCCAGCTGTCATCGTCATTGGCGATGTAGTCGCTGTTCCAAATTTGCTTGCTGCGCAATCAGCACTTGCCCAAAGCATTCGCTAGCCGTGAGCGCGCTCGTCGTGCTGCTTGCGCATGGCAGCCCAGATCCTCGATCGAGTCGTGCAGCATGCGATGTTGCCCAACGACTTGAAACCTTTCTTGCAGGGCCGATCGTGCGGGTCGCCTACCTTGATCATGATTGGCCAACGCTGAGTGCCGCAATCGGTCGCGCCCTTGATTCGGGTGAAATTTCCACCGTCCAGGTCTTGCCACTTTTACTGAGCCAGGCCTCCCATGCGTTGCGTGACGTACCGGCAGCGGTCGCCCGTGCCGAGCTTGACCATCGATTCAAGATCGGCGTCGGTCAAACCATTGGTATGCAACTCGCACTCGCACTCGCACTCGATGCCCACTTTGAGCCCGGTGCCCCAATTGTTCTCGCTTGGGCCGGCGGGCGTACGGCCCTAGCTCAGGCCGCTACGCAAGCCTTGGTTCAAGAATGGCACGACGCGACTGGCAGAGAGATCGTCGCGGCTGCATCCAGCGAGTCTGGCGACCACCTCGCCCAAGCTGTGGCTGAACTATTAACTCGGACACAACGCCGCCCGGGCATTGCAACTTTCACCCTTTTTCCGGGCATTTTGGCTGATCAAATAGCTAAGGCAGCAAGTGAAGCGGGCATTGAAGCAACGGGTCCGCTCTATGAATCACCCGCATTAATCGAAATCTTGAGCCTTCGCCTTTCGCAAATCTCTCCCCTTTAGTCGATTTCTCCAGCACAATTAGAGCCGAACATCAGTGGAGGTATTTCGTGGATCTTGTAGAACTTCGTCGTCATGACTATGCGTTGGACGAAATAAGTCAAGAAGTGCTCGTTGCCTTTGGAGATTTCTTCAGAGATCAATGTCCAAGTTCGCTGGTTCGGGAATCCCAGCCAGTGGGTTTCAGTCAAGAACTATGGGATCGCTTGGTCGAGATGGGCACGACGACGATGGGTCTTCCCGAGTCTGTTGGAGGCGATGGTGCCGGAATGGTGGAACTGGCACTCGTTGCCGAAGAGTTTGGCCGCGCCATCGCGCCCGTGCCATACATAGAACACGTGGTCACTTCTCGCGCCTTGGCACGAGCCAACAATCCGGCACTTGCACAGATCATTGCTGCTGCTGCAGATGGTTCGCGAATCCTTGCACTAGCCAGTGCACCCGTTATGCCAGGTGCAAAGCAACTCATTCCAGCTGGAGCAATCGCTAGAGACGTTCTTGCAATGGTGGGCGATGCGCTCGTGCTCTACAGCGTTGACACCCCACCTGCTCACGTACCTAACCAAGGCAGCACTCCCCTTGCTTGGTGGGATTTATTCTCAATGCCAAATCGCACAGTCGTTGCAACCGGTGAAGATGCACTTGCCATTTATACGCGAGCACACGATGAGCGCATGGTGCTCACCGCTAGCGCTCTGGTTGGTCTGACTGAATACGCACTCGGTCTCACCGTTGAGTTCACCAAAACTCGCGAGACTATGGGTGTGCTGATTTCCACGCTTCAAGGTGTCGCTTTCCCACTGACAGATATTGCGACCAACATCGCCGGAGCCAGGAACATTGCCCGCAAAGCGGCTTGGTTCTTGGACTTTGATCCGGAAACCAGACCCGAACTTCCAGCCATCGCGTTGGTTTACGCGGCGCAGACAGCAACTCAAGGCACTCAACAAGCTGCTCACTTACAAGGTGGCTTGGGATTCACCGTCGAGAATGACATCAGTATGTATTTCCTACGAAGTAAAGGTTGGGGTTCCCTGGCCGGAGATCCAACGGCTCATCTAGCAGCTATCGGCAAGCACGTCTTGTCGTCGGTCAATTAGCTCACACCCCTAGAAGGAGAACCCCATGGATTTCGGATTCGTAGAACTCAGTGCCGACGATCGTTTGCTCCAGCAAGAGATTCGTGAATTTCTTGCTGAACTTTTCACTCCCGATGTTTTTGCTCTGGAACATGAAACAGGCAGTGGCTTTAACGCCAAGGTCTACGAGGCACTCGGAGCCCGCGGTTGGCTATATCCCACCCTGCCCGTGGAGCAAGGCGGTGCCGGATTTACCGCGTTACAAAACCGCATCATGGAATTAGAGCTGGATCGTCAAGACGCTCGGGTAATGATGATGAAGGGCACTTCTTCGTTACCAATGGCCGCGATTCGCAAATACATGCCAGCTGAAATTGCCGACCCCATCCTCAAAGAATGTGCAGCCGGTCGAGCCGTCGTATGTTTGGGGTATTCCGAGCCTGACGGCGGTTCCGACATTGCAAATGCCAAAGTGCGCGCTGTGCAAGATGGCGAGATGTGGGCCATTAACGGTTCCAAGATGTGGACCACTGGCGCGCACATCTCGACTTACACCTTCTTGATTACCCGAACAGATCCAGAAGCTCCAAAGCACAAGGGAATCACCATGTTCCTGGTGCCTTTGCACTCAGAGGGCGTCACGATTCAGGCGATCCGAACCTTCAGTGGCGAACGCACCAACATTGTTTTCTATGAAGATGTTCAGGTGCACGACAGCATGCGTATCGGTGGAATTAATAACGGTTGGACTGTTCTGCACGGCCCACTTGACGAAGAACACAGCATCGGGCTCGACAGCAATGGCGGACTTACCGACGTGTCTGTCGGCGTCGGCTTCAGCCGAGTTCTTGGCGCTTCCATCAACGAGGTCGCTCAATGGGCATTGAAGACCACTAGCGCTGATGGCAAGAGCATGGCCGAAGACACACGGGTTCTAGAGCGTTTGGGTTCTGCCATGGTTGATTACGAGGCTGGAATCAGCACCCCCGGCCCAATGGGTCGAGTCAAGGCATCTGATGGTTTGGTGAAGCAGGCCGCTCAATTACAAGATCTCGTTGGTCCAGTGGGTCTTTTGCCGATGAATGCTGAAGGCGGAATTGGCGTAGGCGATATTGAGTATGCGCATCGCTTCGCACAAGGCACTGCAACCTATGGCGGCACTGTTGAGGTTTTCCGCACCATTATTGCTCAGCATGTATTGGGCCTACCTAAGGCTCAATTGCCTGGAGCTAAAGTCTTCATTGCTGGCAAAAAGAAGTAACTAGCCGCGGGCTTTCAAGCGCACTGGTGGAAGTTTAGGCGCCGACATTGGCGACTGAACTTCGCCAATCGGTAAACCAAAGATCTGTTGGATCGGTGCATCAGCAGCGGAATCGAGAATTTCTCGTTGCCACTGGTTCCGAAACTCAATTATTTCTTCATTTGTGCGGCCGATGAAATTCCACCACATCAAAATTTCTTCATTTAGCGGTTCGCCACCGAGTACCAGCACTCGCGCTGCCGCCGTGGTTCGCAGGTGAATCGTCGACTGTTCACGTGCGATGAAACATAGATTCTGTGGAGCAACTACTTCCCCGTTAACCTCAACGGCACCGTGATCTATCAGTAATCCGTATTCAAAGGCTGGATTCACTGGGATCACCAATTCCACTCCAGCTTCAAGCTCTAACTCTGCGCCCACAAGTTGCGTGTGCGTCATCACCGGTGAAGACGTTCCAAGGAGTGAACCAAGGAAGACTCGGATTCTGCCACCCGGGATATCCACCATTTCCGGAATGAAATGCTCAAAAGCTGGCTCAATGAAACGGGAAGCTTGCGGCAGGGCAATCCAAAGTTGAACTCCGTGAAGTACTTCTGAACTCAGGAGTGACTTTTCCGAATGACTGATCCCACGCCCTGCTGTCATGAGATTTAATTCGCCAGGGCGCACAATCACATGGTTTCCAGCACTATCGCGATGTTCAACTTCACCAGCAAAAAGCCAGCTTGCAGTTTGCAAACCTGCATGCGGATGTGGGCCGACTGACATGCCTTGATCTTTGGAGAGGGCAAGCGGTCCGTAGTGATCTAAGAAACACCAAGCACCAATCAAGCTGCGTTTGCGTGTCGGCAGCGTTCTCCGCACCTGAATTCCTTCATCGGCCCCGAGCACGACTACGGCTGGGCGCACTATTTCAATTTGCGCCTTCATCTCGTTACGCTCGATGCGGTTGAATCGCATCCGCCGGAATCACGCCAAGGCGTCCTGCTTGAAAATCGTCAAAAGCTTCAACGATTTCTTCCTTGGTGCTCATCACGAACGGGCCGTAAGCAACAACCGGTTCGCGCAGTGGCTTGCCACCAATGATGAATAACTCAAAATTTGGTGACCGAGACTCCTGCTGTTCTGCCGCCGTGATTCGCAAAGTGTCGCCATACACCAGCACTGCGGTTTGCCCTGATTTCAGCGGGCGTTGTTCGACACCCACCGTTCCATGGCCCGCTAGCGCGTACACGATCGAGTTGAACTCGGGGTTCCACGGAATATCAATCTGCGCACCCGGTGCCAAGGTTAAATGCACAATCGAAAGTGGCGTGTGCGAGATCCCCGGACCTTGATGGCCTGCTACTTCACCTGCAAGCACGCGAAGTATTGCGCCACCATCGGCGCTCGTCACCAGAGCGGAATCTGCTCCTTGAAGATCTTGATACTGCGGGTCAATGCGCTTCTTTGCCCGCGGCAGATTGATCCATAGTTGAAGTCCGTGAAAGAGTCCGCCTGCTTCGACAAGGGAAGCCGGCGGGGTTTCAATATGCAAGATGCCGTTACCTGCTGTCATGTACTGAGTTCCGCCATCGAGGATCATGCCGCCACCACCGTGTGAGTCTTGGTGAATGAACTGCCCATCGATCAAGTACGTGAAGGTTTCAAAACCTCGATGCGGATGCCAAGGTGTGCCCTTTGGCTCGCCGGGCGCATATTCGACTTCGCCCATTTGATCCATGTGAATGAACGGGTCGAGGTCGGCTTGGCTAATACCGAAGAATGCGCGCTTGACTGGAAAGCCTTCGCCTTCGAAAGCCTGCGGGGCCGTCACGACGACTTTGACCTGACGTTGTTCGGCGATCGGCGAAGCAGCGTTCAGACGAGGCAAGGTGAGCGAGTCAGCAGTTACAGCAGCCATGGTGTTCCTTTCGTTGCATTTAGTTTACTATTCAACTATCTCAAGAGCAAATTCATTCCATAGCCCCAGATTTGTGAGGAATGCCCCATACTTGGGCTGTGTCTACTCCTGCTGAAGATCCCGTTGAACTTGCGGTCAATCGCGCCCTCAAACCCATGCGCGATGACGCCGTTCGAGATGTCGAGGCAATTTTGGATGCAACCTTGAAAGCAGCCGAGCTGTCGGCTCCGGTGGCTCCTCGAGTAGCTGACATCGTCGCCTTGGCCGGCACTTCAAACCAAGCCTTCTATCGTTATTTCACTGGCAAAGACGACCTCATGCAGGCTGTCATGGCACGAGGTCTACGGCGCGTTCACGCCTACTTAGACCACCGAATGTCCAAGGTTGACGATCCAATCATGAAGATTGAACTGTGGATTCGCGGGATTTTGACCCAAGCCACTCACCAAACTGCGGCCCGGCAGGGAGCTGCCGTTGCAGAAATCTTTGCAGGCGCTGGTGGCGGAGTTGATGAGCGAACAAGCGAAGCAACTATGGCGTTGAAAGATCTCTTGATCGCACCGTTAGAGGCGCTCGGGAGTACGTCACCTGCGTTTGATGCTGCGGTGATACGCGAGGCGGCGATGGGCACGATGCGCGATCACATGACTGCACACAGCAGTCCGACGCCCGAAGAAAGTGATCACCTCGTCGCCTTTTGTATTCGTGGCATCAGTGTGGAGGCCTGACCGTGTTTGAGCTCGACCAGTCAATTGAGGTAAACGGCACAACGGTGAGGTACGCAGTTAATGGCGAAGGCTCTCGCTATCTGATGCTTGTGCACGGCGCCCGGGCTCATCAACTTTGGTTTTACCGAATGTTCGAAGATCTACACCGTGATTGGCGCGTGATAACTGTCGACTTGAGCGGGCACGGAATGAGCGATCATCGTGCCCTTTATTCGGTTGAACAATGGTCTGAGGAACTCGCCGCGGTGTTGCGTGCAGTAACGAGCGAACCCGCAGTCGTTGCCGGACACAGCATGGGTTCCCGCATTGCGCTTGCCCTCGCCGCCAATGAGCCAGAACTGGTCAGCGAACTCATCATGTTCGACGGAAATATTCGTTCCCCCGAGAAATTCGTTCAACCTGGTGAGCGACCGGCGCCGACAGAACCAAGATATTACGAATCCAAAGAAGCGGCCGTGCAGCGTTTTCGACTCGTACCCGGGCAAGCTGGGCCTGAAACTGAGCATCTGATTCCACTAGCCGAATACTCCGCTATTGACACGCCGCGAAATTCATCCTTG
>Ga0114958_10002782_pt1 | contig 12880 bp, 8 predicted proteins | sample C_130208_EF_Meta_FD_89577 | JGI IMG/M metagenome (GOLD analysis project Ga0114958, IMG submission 89577) | Freshwater microbial communities from Lake Croche, Canada to study carbon cycling - C_130208_EF_MetaG | ecosystem: Environmental > Aquatic > Freshwater > Lake | place: Lake Croche, Canada... | reverse complement strand
TGGAGCGGTAGCGGTAAGTCTCGGCCACGAAGGCGCGGCCCTTTTCGTCGAAGTTAAAGGCGACGGGGTTGGCGAGCATAGGCTCGGCGGCCCACAGGGAAACGGTGAGGCCGGGCGGGAGTTTAAATCGTTTGAGCGCGAGGAGGCCCTCGTCGGAGGCGGGGTTAATATCGGCCTCGGCGTGACGATCCATGGGCTTTAATTTACCGACGATCGATGGGCCTTGGACGGTGAGCTCAGCGGCACGGAGGGTCAAGGCGGCGAGGGCAAAAGCGGAAACGACGGCTGCGGCCAAGCGCGTGGGAAAAAACCAGGTGGAGCTAATCATGGGCAGGGGTGCTTTTAACTTTAGAAGGTCAAGTTGACGCGGCAAGCAGGGAGACGATGATTCGGTAAGCTACGCCGCGGAAGATTTTTAGTTGGTGTTTGGGTGGGCCGAATTTGGCAAGCTGGGCATCAGGGCTAAAATCGCAGCTCTAACTATTTCTATTTGAAAATATCAGGGAACTTGGTTATTACGGCTCTTGTCTAGAATAGCTGCATAAAATGATCAAAACGACTCTCAGGAGTGGGTTGCAATGGCTTTGGCGCGAATGGATTTTGCCGTTCGGACTTTTTTTTATAGTGATGGCGCCGTTGAAGTCGGCGGTAGTGGACTGGAATTGGGTGCCGAGCGGCTCGATGAAGCCGACGATTCTCGAAGGGGATCTTGTCTGGGTGAATAAATTGGCATATGATTTGAAGGTGCCGTCTACGACGCATCACCTAGCGATGTGGGGCGATCCGCGGCGCGGAGATGTGGCGGTTTTCTTTTCACCGAAAGATGGAATGAGACTCGTGAAGCGGGTGATCGGCGTACCGGGGGATACGGTCGAACTGAGAAACGAAGTGCTTTACCTCAACGGTGCGCCGCAGCGCTATTCGGCGCTTGCACCTGATTTATTTAAACACGAGATCCGTGAGGATAAAAACCCTTTGCTTGCCGTGGAGCATTTGGCGGGAGCTAATCACGTAATATTGGTGCTGCCCGGGCGGGCGGCAATGCGGAGCTTTGGGCCCGTGGTCGTGGGGCCGGACCAGTATTTCATGATGGGGGACTCACGAGATAATAGTTTCGATTCGCGCTTTTTTGGTCTCGTGCCGCGTGCGGCCGTGGTTGGTCAGGCGACGACGATTTTGGCTTCGTTTGATCTCGCGCGTTATTTACGGCCGCGGATGTCGCGGTTTTTCCAGTCGTTGACTTTCGTCGAGCCGCCGCAATCTCACCCACTCTCCGCCGCAGGTTAATCCTGCGAAGCGGTCGCGGTAATCTTCGCGGGAGGCGTGAATAGGACGAGGTCGTCAAGGCTCCACGCGGTGTTGGTCGCGGGGGCAGTCTGCGTGAGGCGCAGGAATTTCGCGGGCGTGGCCACGAAGGCAAATTCAAGGACGGGGGCGTTCCCTTTGACGCTCGCCACAGGCGCCGACCAATCCGTGCCGTTCATGGAAAGCTCGACAGTGACGGCGCGCGCAGCGTTGCGGGGGTATTGAGTGCTGCCGAGGCGGATTTCGCAGAGCGTGGCGGGCGCGGGTAATTCGATTTGCAACCAGGCGCCAGCGGTCTGGCCGGATTCGACGGTGAAAGGGAGCGTGATCGGGCTCGTGCTGAGCGCGGGGGCATCGGCGTGGCGCACGCGATTGGAGGTGATGCGCCACGCGGACGCGGTGCGGTTGGGCAGAGGTTGGGCCACGAGGGGCTGGAGGGTGGGGAGCGTCCACGCCTCGCTGCGGCTGGGGCTGGCAGCTCGGAGACGGGCGACGTCCGAGGCAGAGACGAGCCCAGCGGTGTTGCCGAAACTGGTGCGGATGTAGGAAACGACGTCGGCGAGCCACGCGTCGTCGTTGGCGCCCAGGGCGGCCATTTGGGCATCGTAAGCGTGTCCAGCGATGGGGCCGGCTAGGCCGAAGATGACGGCGTTGAGGGCCAGGTCGCGGTGGCCGAGGACCGTGGTCGAACCGGCAAGCGGGGGAGCGAGGGTGAACGCGCTGCCATCGATCGGGGTGCCGCGGCCGTCGATCCCGTGGCAGGCGAAACACAATTCTTGGTAGATCTGTTTACCGTGTTGGAGTTGACCACGCGCGCTAGGGTCGAAACCAGGGGCGATCTGGCCGGAGAGCGGGTTGAGCAGTTGAGCGGCGATTTCTTTGACGGACGGGGAGGCGTGAGTGACCGCAGTTTTTTGGATCAGGGTTTTGACCTCGGGCAATTTGAGCAGGTGGGCGCTCAGCATCGCTTGATTGGCGACGGCGGGATCGGGGTCTTGGAGAAGGGCGAGGGTGGTGGCGCTCAGCGTCGGTTCGCCCGCTTTGATGAGGGTCTCGCCAAGACGGATCGCGGTGACGCGCAGTTCGGGCGGGCCGGAGCGCAGCGTTTCGTCGACAAGCGCGGCGTCAAGGGCGCCGAGGCCCTCAAGGGTCCAAAGCGCGTGGAAACGCGCGAGCGTATCGGGGTGCGTGCGCGCCATGGTGCGCAGGGCGGGCACGACGGTTTGGTCTCCGGCTAGGATAAGCAGTTTCTGGGCGGTGTCGCGCCACCAGCCGTTGGGATGAGCGAGATGGGCAACCAGTTGTGCGGGGGTTTCGCTCAGCATCCGCGGGCTCTGGCCAAGGGGCTGGCCCTCGCGCACCAGCCGCCAGATGCGGCCGTTGTTGATGTTTTGATCCAAGCTGTACTGCTCGATCACCGTGCGCAGGTAGGAACCTTTTTTTGTCCAGCTGCCTTCCTGGACGATCCCGCGCGACATGTCGGTTATGTAGAGCGCGCCGTCCGGCGCGGTGACCAGATTGATGGGACGGAAGTAAGGATCGGAAGAGCGGATGAACTCGGATTTCTCGTAGGCATTACGGAGGTAGGTGAGGCCGGCACGGGTATCGATTTTGGTGCGTCGAATGAGGCGACCCACGGGTTCGCAGTAAAGTAGATCGCCGACGAGATCAGCGGGTAGGTGGTCGCCGCGGTAGATGTCGGCTCCGCAGGCGGCGGTGATGTGGTTGAGCGTTTTTTCGACGGGGCGGAAACGCCGGGCGCCACCCTCCACATCGGGGATGGCGACCAGCGGCCAAACTTCTTTGTAATCTGGGGTGATTTGTTGGCGGAGGTTGAAGGCGCCGTAGACGATGGGGTATTGAAAATTGGTGGGACCAGTTTCGCCGCCGGCGTTGACGAACCAAGGTTTGCCGAAGTTGTCCTGCGTGAGGCCCCACTGGCCGCCGTCGGGTGCCGTGGGTTCTTGAATCATGCCGCTGGGCGTCCAACGGATGCGCGAGGAGGTGGCGGTGGTGTAAATCCAATTGTCCGCGCTCCAGATCAGGCCGCTGGATTGGTGCTCGAGATTGGCGCGCTGCGGCTCGCGGTGGTAAAAGAGACGTTTGGTGTCGGCGACGCCGTCGCCATCGCTGTCGCGGTATTCGAAAATGTCGCCGCTATCGGTCTCTTGCACGAGCAGACTGTCGCGCAACGGCAGCAACATGCGCGGCAGTAGCAACCCATCGATAAAGACCGAGTGACGGTCAAAAACTCCGTCGTTTTTCGAGGACCAATGCATCGAGACGCGACTGGTGGGGGCTTTCTCATCGGTGGCGTCGATGTCGCGCATGTAGGTGCGCATCTCGGCGACAAACATGCGGCCGTTGCCGTCGAAAACCGTGACGGCCGGCGTACGGATCTGCGGCTCGCTCAAGACTAACTCGAGCCGGTAACCCGCTGGAACTTCGAAGGTCTTGAGGGTTTCAGCCGGCGTGAGGACGGGGGGGCGCGGTTGTGGCGGGAGCGGGCCGGTCGACTCAGCTCCAAGCAACGGCCCTAGCGCTCCCATGGCGAACGCCGCGATTGAGACGATGGGGCGAAGGCGCAAGAAAACCATCTTAAGAAGCTGAAAACGTAATAAAAGACCGCGCTTTAATCGAAAATTACGGCACCGGCCTCAGCGCTGCAGACGTGCTGGGTAGGGCGGTAGCGGCCGGCGCGGGTAAGCTCACTTGGCCGGTGGCAGCCCATTCGGCGCCGCGGGCGAAAGTGATTTGGAAACCCAGACCGTTTACCGCGTCGATCGCATGACCCAGGGTGGTATGGAAGACGCGGCCCTTGCCGTAGGGAATCACCATCAACATGGGCTCATGCTCGTTGGTTTTATCAGAGAGCGCGGAAGCGAGGACGGTGACGTTTTCGGCCGGGCCGCGGAGGCCGTGGTAGAGTTCGTCTTTGGCGTGCATCCACTGGGCGGGCAGGCCGCGGAGAATCGGGTGGTCGGCGAGGTGGGCCTCCACGAGAAATTCGTGTTGGGCGCCGTGGCCGCCGCCAGGGCCAGCGGTGAGGTCTTTGATCCAACCGGCGCCGCGGAGGCGAAGGTAGGGACCGGATTTTTCATTGCGACCGCCCCAGCCGCCTAGGCCGATGATCGCGTTGTATTCCGGCCAGTCGGCGAAAGCGTTATTGGCGGCGTGATAGGAGACGAAGCCGCCACCATTTTTGACGTAGGCGAGAAAAGCCGCATCGACCGCGCCGGGCCAGCGCTCGCCGTTGTAGTTTGAGATGACGACATCGTAGCTGGCGAAGGCGGGGCGCCATTTCGCCCAGAGGCTAGGCGCGCTGGCTTGGTGGGCGGCGAGCAGGGCGGCGTGTTTTTGAAGGGCCTCGGCGTGCGCGGTTTTTTGCACGGGAGTGGCGTCTTTGGGCAGACGCGGCGCGCCAGGTGCGGCGGCGGGAGAGGTGGAGACCTCGACGGTAAAGCGGCCGGTGTCTTCGAGAATGCGTTTCAGCAATGGGGTGGTGGTAGCCCAGGCGTGATTGTTTTGGCCGTCGATGATGAGAGCTTTTATTTTAGCGGGCGCAGCCTGCATGGAGGCAGTGAGTGCTAACGAGCAGGCGAGAAGGAGAAGGCGAGGGGTGAACATGGGGATGACTTGAGAGCGAATGAGCGGCGGAGATTTGTAAAACGTTTTGCAGGCGCTTGGGCGTAAAAAAGGCGAGGCTTGATGCCTCGCCTCGAGTGATTGGGGGCGCGAAGCGCGCCGGGTTTTAGAAGTTGACCGTGGCGCTGAGGCGATAGGTGCGCCCGACTTGCCAAGTAGCTCCGTAGAACTTGTCGTCGTTGGCCACGTTAGAGGTGTTAAGCTGGAAGCTGGTGTTGTAGCGGCCAAACTTTTTACGATAGCCTAGATTGAAGTCGTACAGGTAGTGCGAAGGCACTGGGAAGCGCGTGACGGTGGCGTCGCCCGTCGAAGTGCTAACCGAGATGATTTCCGCTTCGCGGGCACCGAGGTATTTGGTCCCGACCATCGCCCAAGCGTTTTTGAGGAAACCTTGGTTGAATTCATACCGGATGAAACCAGTGCCCGAGTATTTGGCGATATCGGTGGGAGGGCGACCTAGGTAACGGCTCGACGTGCCCCCGGCGGCCACGAAACGTTGCTGTGCGGCCAGACGCGTGGGATCGGGATTGGCGGGCGTGACGAAGGGCTCAATCTGCACGATCTTTACGTCGTTTTCTGAAAAGCCTAGGTTGATGCGCAGATTGCGCAGCGGAATATAGTCGATTTTGACATCGTAGCCTTTCGAATCCGTGCCCGTGTTGACGAACGAACTGAAGCCGGAGCCATTGGTGGTGCCGGTGGGTGAGATGAGCAGATTTTGGATGGCAGCGCCGTAGCTGACGGGGCGATCTCGATCCTGCATTGAGAATGCAACGATATTAAGCAGGAGCTTGTTTTTGAGTACGTCGAATTTGACTCCTGCTTCCCCGTTTTTGACGCGCGCGGCGGTGAGGGCCTTGCCGTTGCCGTCATAGCCGGAATAGGCCGGGCCTGGGTCGAGGGCGCTCATGGTGTTGGCGTAGACGCGAATCCAATCATTGATCAAATAAATGACAGTAGCGCTCGGGGCCGTGTTGCGTACCGGCTCAGGCCGACGCACACCGTTGAGGGTGGAACCACTACCGGCGGGAGCCGCGCTATTCCAAAGAAACTCACCGTTTACGCTGTAGACATTACCGGCGCGGTCATTGCGGGTGTCGAAGAAGCCGACAATGGTTTGGAGGCGGTCTTTAAAGAAACTGCTTTGGAGGTTTGCGTAAAGATTGCGGTCCCAGAACAGCGAGGTCAGGTAGGACGACTTGGCTCCAAGTTGGGATTCCGGACCCTGGGGGTATTGATTGATGGTAGCATAGTCCCAATGTTTGACGGTGGAGTAGTCGCGCGGATTGCGGAAGCGCGAGAGGATCGCTTCGGATGAAACGTTTTCCCATGCGATCGTGGCTGGGTCGTTGGGCGAGCCTGTGTTGCCGTAGTAGAAATTTTGATTGGGCGCGTTGTTACCCGAGCGTAGCGGGCCGTAGCTGATACCGGTGACCAGGCGATGTTGCACCGGGCCAGTCTTGAAAGCGTAGTACAGCTCGGATTTCCAAGTGGGTCGGACCGTGCGGGAGGAATTGGTGATGTTGTTGGGTCGGATATCAAGGACCTGGGGCTGGCTGGTGCCGCTAGAGGGGCGAAGCAGCCCAGTAAAGCGCGGGTCGGTGCGAATTTTGAGCGGAATCGACGAATCGTTAGCGTTGCGTAAAGAGACGTTAAACGAGCGTTCGCGCACGTTGATATCCTCAGCGCTGTAGCCACCCCACCATTGAAGGTTTTCAGTGAAGCGGTGGTCGATGCGGTAGGTGTTGATGTAGGAGCGCTCCTTGCGGAAGGTGTCAGGGCCGTCGAAGCGAAAGTCACGCTGGTTGGGGGTGGTTAGGACGCGATTGAGGCCGGGCCGGCCGTCGATGAGGGTGCCGTACGGGTTGCCTGCGGGGTCGAGGGTATTGTCGGTTAAGAAGAAGCCGCGTACGTTATCGCGGGTGTTAAAGCGGGACTCGACGCTCGCAAGTACGGTGGTCTTGGGCCCAAGCTTAGCTGTGAGCGTGGGATTCATCACAAAGGTATCCGATTGGAAATACATCGCGGAGCTTTTGGTCGTTTGGTACGACATGGGCAGCGCCACGCCGAAGCGATTGTCGGGCCCGAAAGGGGTGGAAAGCAGCAGCTCGGCGCGGCGGAAACCGAAGGAGCCGATTGTGGTGCCGAAGCGGGCGACGGGGCGGTTGCCTGCCATGACACTGGAGGAATTTACCACGCCTCCGGTGCCGCCCTGCCCATAGAGAGCGCCGCCCGGGCCCTTGATGATGTCGACTCGGCTGCTGGTGATCGGATCCATGGGTACAAACCTACGGAAGCCGTCCTTGTTTTGGGCGGCGGCGATGCCGCGAATCAGCAGGGTGTTGTTCTCGGGGTTATCCCGTGAGCCGCCGACGCCGCCAGCGGTGGTGTCGAGTTGGATGCCGGAAACGTATTCGAGCGCGTCGCGAATATCGAGGGCGCCGATATCACGCATAAAGGCGGGAGTGATGACCTCTATATCCATCGGAAGGTCCTTAATCGCGGTGTTGTACCGGGTGCCGGAGGTCGTGTTGGCGGCGCGGTATTCGTCGTCATTGTCGGCGTTAACCTGGAAGACGTTGAGTTTGACGACGTCTTTGTCCTTTTCGCTCGGCGTGGCCGAGAGCGGGGCGGAGGGAGCCGGGGCGAGTTGGGCGTGCGCTGGCAGGGCGATAGCGAGAGCGAGGCTAGCGCTCAGCGCGAGCAGGCGGGTGGCGGTCGAGGTTTTCATGCAGATAGGGTTAGATTGGGCTCACGCGTTCACGTGGGTGACGCGGTGCGTTTGGGGTTAGGCCGATTTAAGACGCACCCCCTTTAAGGTCGCGAGGCCTTATATATTTTAATCGTAAAGTAAAATGATAAACGACTTCGGCGGGCGAGAGGGTGCCGCCCCTTGTGCGTCTGAAAACGACCAATCAGCGGCGAGGTGCGGGTTTGAGCGGAACCACCAGACTCAGGTCAGCGGCTGTGACGGTAGCTTGGCCGGCCTCGAGTTTAAGGGTAGGTTCAATCGCCGTTCCCACACAGAATGCGAACGCAGCAAAGGCTTCGTCCAAAGCGGCCAAATCGAATTCGCGATCTGGGCCGGTGTAAAACACGGCGTCGACCCATTGCATACTCCCATCGCCACCGGTTGTGATTTGGGCTTCGTGCCCGTCGAAACGGGCCCGTGCAAAGCGGATCGAGATGTCTAGATCCGGTGTTTTGATTTGTTGGGTGGTAGTGCGGACCTGTTGAGCGGCCGGTCCGCCAATCTCGAAACGTAAACGCAGGTCTCGGGCGCGGATTTTCCCTGCCTTAACTTTGTCCAGTGAGATGTGGGTGTCGCCTCCGTCGGTAACAAGATGCACGGCCCCTAAAACTAGGCCTTCTCGCTGGGTGCCGGTGAAAAGGGCCGAGGAGAAATCATAGTTGTTTTTGAGAAAACGAAGTTGCACGTAGCCCGGGCGGGCAGTGGAGCCAAAGTGCAGCAGCAGCGGGCGGCGTTGATTCCATAAATCCCCGTGGTTGACCGAGCCTAAGGCAAACTTTGGGTGCAGAAACGAGGTACCGACCGTTTCGGTGCGTTTTATAAAGGTCTCCGTGACGGTGCGCGGCGTTGTGAGCGGGCCAAAAAGCGGTTCGAGATGGGCGGGGCAGGCGAGGGGCAGGCGAAGTTCCTCCCGATCAGGATCATCGGCGCCGAGCTGCACACGGCCGGCGGTGCCGCGCTGGATGGCAGCGAGGGCGGCGCTGCGGTTGAGTGAAGTATAGGCGCGACTGTGCGGGCCGGCCCATTGCCGCGTAGGTGAATGAAAGTGGGTGGCGATCTCTTCCCAGGCGCGACTAACGAGTGCATCGATCATCGGTTGAGCTTCCAGCGATCGAACGTGGGCTTTGAGCCTGGAGAGCTCGTAGAGAGCGATCAGGGTGTAGGTGGGGCTATTGTATTCCTCAAACGCACCGTTTGCGTTGGTATAATCGTAAAAACGGCGTAGACGATCTAGGCCGTAGCTCTTGAACTCAGGCAGTTCGTAGAGTTCACCGGCGACGAGCGTGACGTAGGTGCCCATGATCGCGATGTTTGTGTAGCTGGGTCCGACGTTACGTTGCTTGATCGCGCGGCACGCATACAAGATCGAGTTATCGACGGCACGAGCGAGATCGGCCGGAAGGCGTTCGCGGTGATCGCGGGCAATTTGAAGGAGCGAGACGCCGTTGAAATCAGCCCAATTGAAATCCGGCGGGCTCATCCGGGCGAGCGGTTCCTCCAGAAACCACGACCAAATACCGTAGGTTTTGCTGGTGGGATCACTGTCTTGTAGGGCGACCACGCGGCGGATAACCTCGATGGCTCGATCGAGGTCAGTGGCGCGGCCGGTGTCGAGCAGACCAACCGCGTAAGCAAGCGAGTCCCTGGTGCTGTGCACAAAACCACCGGTCAGGGTTGTGTGGTAGCCCGGAGAGGAGAACGGCCGCCGTAGCATATGCTCGGCGGAGTCGTATTGGGCATGCGAGGGCGCGAGGGCGCGATCGAGGCGGGCGAGCTGGGGTGGAGTGGGTGGCGTCCAGCTCGCGGCTAGAACGAGGCTGACCGGCGCGACGAAGCAAGCGGTTAGGCGCGGGATGAGGTTCATACGTGAAGCTTGTCCGCGGCGCACCGGCTCATGAAGTTCATAATCAGAACGAGACCGTGTTGGTCAGGATAAACTGCCGCGGGTCCTGATATCGGTAGGTCAGCGGCGCGAGCGTGCGGGGATGCAGGTTGTTGACGATCAACTCGCGCTGATTGGTGAGGTTGTTCACGTTAAGTTGGATACTCCACTTGATCTTGTTTTTGAATAAACTCCGGGAGTAGCCGACCTGAGCATCGTAGACGCTCTGGTCCTTGGCGTTTACCGTCGTGACGGTGGTGTCGGTGTCGACCCGCGTGCCTACGCCGTATTCGGTGGCTTCAATGATGTTGGTGGCGGCGATATCGCTCAGGAACTCCGCCGTCATCGGGCTGATGGCGGCGGCCAAATCCTTGAGGTTGGTGCGCAAACGTGAACCGGCGAGCGTATCTTGGCCAACATAGCCCTTGTCTTGGCCCGCGCTCACCTCGAAGGGCGTAAGTTGAATTGGCTCGTTCGTTGTCGGGGTGGAGGCTGGGCTCGATCCAGCCGTTTGGGCGGTGGTTTGGGTTGCGGTGAGAACAAGCAGGGTTAAGCCTGCGCGCAGGCATGAAGCGCTGGAAGTTTTCATACGGGGTTTAGGGGAAGCGCGGGCGCACGAATCAGCCGTGACCCGGGATCCGGGGGGGTAGTGACACAAAAATCGGCTCGCTAGACATCGCGAGGTCATTGATGCTTTAATCGTAAAATGAATCACTCTTTTCAGCCTTCAATGAAGCACGTCGCACAGGCGGCGGGTGTCTCGGTGATGACCGTGTCGCTCGCCCTGAGGCGGGCGCCCAGTATACCTGGAGCGACGCGCGAGCGGGTCTTAGCGGAGGCATCCCGGCTGGGTTATCGCCGCAACCCACTCGTCTCGGCTCTCATGGCGGGATTGCGCGGGCGTAAAATCGGGGCTGATGCACAAGTTTTGGCGTATGCGGAGAGTTTTCCCCTCAATGAGACGCGCCAATATGCCGAGTCTTTGCGTCGTTTTCGTGCGGGGGCCGAGGCGGGAGCGGCGCGTCATGGTTATCGCTTGGAATCTTTTCGGCTCGGTGCCAGCGGTCTGAGCGAAGCGCGGCTTGAGAAAGTCTTGCACGCTCGCGGGATTCGCGGAGTTGTTTTTGGGCCCGTGCCGCGGCCAGGCACGATTTTAAAACAAGCGTGGGCTAATCACGCGGTGGCGGCGTTGGGATTTTCATTGGCGAGCCCGCGATTGCATCGGGCGGTGAATCACCAAATTCACTCTATCCGGCTGGCGCTGAGTTCTCTGCTGGCGCTCGGGTATCGACGGATTGGACTGGTGATCAGCCGCGCGCACGATGAGCGCGTCGATCACCATTGGCTCTCGTCGGTTTTGTTGACGCGGTATGAACAGCGCGACGCTGATGTCGCTTTCCCGTTACTCCTAGAGGACGATTTTGGGCCGCGGGTTTTACAACGTTGGCTCAAAGCAGAGGGCCCTGAGGTTGTGCTCACCACTGAGCCTGGGATTGCGCCGCGGTTGCGCCGTGAACGTACGTGCGCGGGTCAACCGATCGGTTTTGCGCATCTGGATCTTACCGCTGAGCTTCCCGGCGGCAGCGGCATCGACCAAAACAACGAGCGTGTGGGTGCGGCCGCCGTGGATCTCGTGGTCGAACAATTACACAGTAATGCATTTGGTCTGCCGGAGAACCCTAAGACCGTGCTCATCGAAGGACGCTGGATTTCTGGAGAAACCGCACCGGGGTTTCTCCGCTAATCCGAGAGCGCTAAACGGGACCGCGCAAAAAATCAGACGATGAATGAGCGCTTTTCTTTTGGCGTTCGCATCGGCAACTTTGCTCCTCATGGCGCACGCGAGTGGGGCTCAGACCCCGCAACTCACTTTGCAAGACTTTCGTATTGAGACCCTCCGCGGCGCGGCGGGTCATGTTCGCGTCGGTCTCACCCGCGCCGGTCAATGGTGGTTTCTCGATGCCCGCGATCAGCCGTTTATTAGTCAGGGCGTAAATGGCCTTAACCGCACGGGCACCACTGGTACCCGCACAGCGCAACCCGGCTCCTATGCGGCTACGGTGGATGCGCTCTATGGGACCGTGGAACCCAAAGTTTTCGCCGATGCCGCCCTAGCGCGCCTCCCGGTCTGGGGCTTCAATACAATCGGAGCTTGGGCCGGCGCCGAGTTTTTGGATCGCGGTATCGCTTACACCGAAATGATGGATTTTCGGCAGGCGGCGCCCGAAACCACGATTCGCCTCGGCGGGGCGAAGGTGCCGGATGTGTTTGATCCACGTTGGGTCGAGGCCTGCGACCAACGCGCGGCACAGCGGGCTTTGACCCGCGTTTTTAGCCGCGAGTTAATCGGTTATTTTACCGATGATGATCTCGTCTGGGCTCAGCCTGATGGTGAAGCAGGCACGGGCGAAGAGGACGGCGCGAAACGCGTGGCGAGGCCCTCCTTGTTGCAGATTTGCTTGAGTTTGGAACCAAGCTTCCCGGCCTATCACGCGGCGTGGGAATTTACGCTCGCAGCACACGGCGGTGAACTTACCACCATGGCGCGGGCCTGGGATGTGACTCTGCCCAATAAAGAAGCTCTGCGCCAACTCACGCTGGCCGATGTGGCCTTATTGGGTGTGGGTTATCGGCGCGACCAGGAGCGCTTCAGTCGGGAGTTTGCGCGGCGTTATTTCGCGGTGACCGCGGCAGCAATTCGACGGCACGACCCCCATCACCTCATTTTGGGCTGCCGTTTTAGCGCAAACCCGGGCGCGGCGGTGCTGGCAGAATGCGTCGCTCCGCAGGTCGATGTACTGTCGCTCACGTGCTGGGACGAGAAGGTGTTGTCGCGCATTGAAGTCGCCCATCGCGCTCAAGGCATGCCAGTGCTGGTCGCTGAATTTAGTTGGAGCGGAGAAACCTTTAAGCGGCCTACAGCTCTGGGTGAGACGCCGGGCTTGAGCCCGATTGAGCGCATGTTATCGCGCGGGCGAGCGAGTTTGGAGCGGGCGTGCGCGCACCCCGCGCTCGTGGGTTACGCTTGGGCGCGCTGGGCGGATCGTGATGAACACGTTGCACCGTTTGGCGAAGGCTTGGTGCGCCATAATGATCGCCCGGCTCGTGAGCATACCGATGCCCTAACGGATTTTAACGGCCGGGTGGCTGCGTTGCGCTTAGCCGCGGCAGCGAGGAAATGATGAGGGTTTTGTGGCGCACTCTTGACCGTTAGGGTGGCGCGGCGCTGTCCTGTTTTTCTACCCGCATCTTTGGTAATTTCTTCTTTTCACTTTCATGGCCCAATCCTCGTTTTC
>Ga0114958_10002781_pt1 | contig 12882 bp, 16 predicted proteins | sample C_130208_EF_Meta_FD_89577 | JGI IMG/M metagenome (GOLD analysis project Ga0114958, IMG submission 89577) | Freshwater microbial communities from Lake Croche, Canada to study carbon cycling - C_130208_EF_MetaG | ecosystem: Environmental > Aquatic > Freshwater > Lake | place: Lake Croche, Canada... | reverse complement strand
TCTTTAATTTGGTGAATTAAAGTTGTATTATCGGTTAATCTTAAACCTCTATTAAAAATAAATATGTGCATATTAATATAAGTAATAAATCTTTTATATTAATATTCAATCTTTTTTATATATTTAATCTTTTTTATATAATATAAAAAAATTGAAATAAATAATCAATATAGATATCTAATAAATTAGAATGACCAGTAACGAAAACACAACAAAGAACCGTGGTTTTAATGGCCTAATGCTCGAGAAAGATTATAAAACTTGGAAGCCAGTCAATTCTATTGGACGTGCATTGGTCTGGGGTTCTGCATATTTGATTACTGCACCTATTTGGGTACCTTGTAAGATTATTTATCATATTGTTTATGCACTTGATGAAGGTATTCCTCGTAAGATGTGTGGACAGTCATATTTTCCAGAGAAGGAACATCATAATAATCGTGATATGATTGGTCATGGTCACGGTGGAAGCAGCTATTATTAATTTATTTAATCATTAAAAATTGAAATTATAAAACAATATATTAATAATACATATGTATGGTTAAAGTAATTGGTTCTATTTACACTGGTAATAATACACTTGGTGATTTTAATTGGATGATTAAACAAACTGAATATAAGAATTGTTTATTCATTTTTAATGATAATATTGAACATCACGCGTCGTGTAAAATAGGTAAAGGAAATGCTATTATTAGACAATATAATAAGTTTAGTTCTTTAAATAGACCTAGAAGTGTTGGCATTCCTACTGGAACTTATGTATTTGGTGGTTTTAGTAAATTAGACGAAGAAGTTAAAACAATTATTGATGATAGTATAAATGAAATCAAAGATTTGATTCAGAAATACAATTTTGACACTGTTTATTTTTCACAAGATAGTTCTGGTAAATTAGGAACATCTATTTTTAAAGTAAATGAGGATGTAATTAATTATATCACGGAACAAATTTATAAATTATAGGAATTATTTATAATTTTTTAAAATATTTGATTTATTTATATTATAATATAATGTCTAAACAATGTATAAATTATATTTTTTGTAAAGGTACAACCTTTTGTGACGAGTTATGTTTATTATGTGATTTAGTAACAGAAGATAGCGAAGGCTGGGGTAAATTAGAATTTAAAGAAAATGATGAAGAATGTCCTGTTTGTTACAAAAAAGGTATTAAAATGAAATTTCCAACAAATTGTTCGCATTGGTTTTGTATACAATGTTCTAAAAATCTTTTATATTTTCAAGAAGATAGATTTGATATATGTCCAGTAAAATATGGGTGTCCACCTTGTAAACACGAAAAATCTTGTAAAAGAAGACCTTGTTGTGACGAAGATGAAAAGATTTTAGATAAGTGGGAAAAAGATGATTACGAAATGTTCATTCGTTGGAATTATGATGAATTTAATTATATTAACGATGATAATGATTATTATGTATCAAAAAAGTGTCCATTATGTAGAAAAAAATATAAAAAAGATGAAAAAATATTATCCTAATCTTATAATTATCTCATAATGAATCAATCGCAAATTCAAGATAATATTACAATGATTAAATATATAAATCAGTATATTCATAATACTGATATAGAAGAAATAGCATACAATGTATTTAGTTCAGAAGTAACTAATGATTTAATTGATATGATTGAAAAGCTACAAAATAATTTTATGAATTGTTGGTTATCGCTTAATATTTATCAAAAAGAAAATATTATTAAATATTCGTATTTAAAATATAAAAAGTAACGTCAGGTTTTATTTAAAAATTGTATATTTATTATTATATTAATGTTAATATAATAATAATGGATATTAGTTTAATTGATAATAATGCATCTTTTAATATAATTGATGATGATACATCTTTTAATATAATTGATAATGATGCATCTTTTAATATAATTGATAATGATACATCTTTCAGTATAATTGATGATTTTACTTGTTATGCACCATTTAAAAATTCTTGTGTTCTTCATAATTTAGATGAAGAACAAGCAGAAAATGTTTTAAAAAATTTAGAACCATATTGTTGGATTTTAAGAACAGATAAAACTAGTTCTTATGAATTAAATGCAATAACAATTAAAATCGAAGATGGTTTCATACATCATAAAGATTTTTATTGGAATCTCTTTTCAGAAAAAGATGAACAAATATTTATATTAGATAAAACATTGACATTAATTGATAAAAAACTTACATTTAATAAATCTTATGCTAACATGGGTGAGTTTTTACAAAAATTAAAAGAGATATATGGTCTAAATATTGATAGACAAGTTATTTATGAAAATGATTAAAATAAATGTTTTATTTTATAATATAAAATATATGGAATCTAATTCAGATATTTTTATAAAATCAGAATCTTTAAGAATAAAGATTCCTAAAGAAACTATTACAGATAGTGAATTAGAAGTTTCTGATTCACCAAATTCTTTATTATCAGAAGGAATATATATTTCAGAGGAATCATCAATTTATGAAAAAAACTCTTTATGCGTGGATATGACTGGAAGAAATTATCCAGAAAATGAATTCATATATCAAAGAGAATATATTACTTATTCACCAATACGATTCATTGATGAAAATTTATCACCAACACCACCTCCCCCTAAAGAATATTTTACACATTTACCACCATCACCTCTAGAAGATTTAACACCAACACCACCGCCTCCTCCTTTTGAAGAAAATTTAATACCACCTCCCCCTCCTCCTTTAGAAGAAGATTTATCATCAGATGAATATTCAGAAGAAAAACCAGTACCAATTTTAAATTTGCATTTACCGCAAGTAAATTTATTACCCACCGAATTAAAAATTAAAATACCAAATGTAGAACAATCAAATGATGATATAAAACCAAAAGTTAATTTATTACGTGAAATAGGCTCATCTATATTATTAATATCTGTAATAATATTGATTTCACCTATATTAATTCCATCAGCAATAATATATTGCACAATTAAATGTTCGACTAATAAAAATTGATATAAATAATATTTTATTTAATATTATAAATTGTATGTTTTACAATATATTACATATTAAAAAAGAGAAGCAAGAAAAGAAATATCTAAATGTAAAAATCAATTGTATTGTTGAAGAATTATCTGATACAAATGATGAAGTAATAAAATCTTTACGTAAATATTGTTCAGATAAAGAAATATTATTTGAAACACGTAAATATAATTCATATAAATATTCAAATGATCGTAATTATATAAGAAGTTTACCAGCGTTCCATTTGTTTGTAAATAATAATTATAATAGAACATTTTATCCAAATACTAGACCATTTCAACATATAGATGAAGGGTTACAAATATATTTAGATAAAATAGAAAGAACTAAAAGAAAGAAAGAGGAATGGAATAAATATTTTGATACTATTGGATTTAGTATTAGAAGACTATTTGGATTAACTTCGTTGATGGAACGAAATAGATATAATATTAAAAAATAATTATTTCAATACATTTCTTGAATTCCAATTTGCTTTGGAAATTTATCATCACCCATAATTTCTTTCATAATTGTCAAAAATTGAACGAATACGGGTGTGTTATCTATTACATCATAATAATAACAAGAAAAGTAATCTTTATGATTAAGTTCGTAAATAATTGGTGTACGCTTTAATAGTTCTTTAAATGTTGATTCATTTGGATCATCTATAAATTTATTGAATACAATAGTCATCATTCCGAAACAATCATATTCATCGTCATCAAGCGGAAAATAAGGTGTTTGTGCATTTGGAGTAACAAAAATAAGAATTGGACTATGGTCTTCTGCTTTTCCAAATCTTAAATGAGTATTTTTATAATAGGCTTCTTGATAAGGTTTTATGGGAAATTGTACTATATTTAGTTTAGATGCCATTATAATATTATAATATTATTATAATGTTTTAATTTCAATTTTTTATTTTTTTTGTGCAACAGTTTCACTTTTCGCTTTAAGTACACCAGTTTGGTTTTTATCTTTAGAATCATCTACTGATTCCCATTCAGTTGTAACAGTTCCATTTGCATTTTTAATTTGTTTTTCTTTCCAAGTTGTTGCTTGATAAGCAATAATTGCCAAAAGAAACCATTGTAACAATAAACTACCAGGAATAGTCATTATTCCAAGTATTGCTACTATTGTATTTAGAGTACTATCTCCATTTGTTAATATTGATATTCCAAGACCCAAAATAAAACATACCAACATATAATAGTTTCTAATTGTTTTTTTTGTTTCACTATTTTTTGGTACGAAAGCTACATCAATATATGTAATAATAGCCATTGTTATTGTATAAAATATTGGTGATGAACCAATAATATATAAAACTCCCATTAAGTTAATATAGAATATTTTTTCAATTTAATTTAAAACTTTTTTTTCATTCCATATAATTGCTATTAATTTTCTAATAATATCTAATTTTTGATTTAAATTCATATATTTAATGCTTTCCATTAATCTATTTTTATTTCTAATTTTAATAGAAAGTATTACTTCTGATAATACCATAATTGCTGTTTTATTATCTTCAAAATAATCTATTTCCTTAGATGTGGGAAATTCAATTTTATGAACAATAATAAATAAATCTTTGAAAGTAAATGTTTCAACATTATATAACTGTCTGCTAATTTTAGTAAAGCTATTTAATTTAATACTCATTAATAATATGTATTTTTAAATATTTAAAAATATATATTATTTTGATGGTGTGTTTATGTGTTGTTGTTGTTGTTGTTGTTGTTGATGTTTAAAAGAACGGTTTGGAAGTCAAATCAGGTAGTAGGTCTGGCACTCGTTGAGAGCACCGGACTGTTTCCCAAGGACTAACTCGTTCCAGGGATTCCTCCCCACAGTGAAGGGAAGGCAGGTTGCCAACTCCAGAACACTGTTTGCCTTGGCTGGAGGGTTTTGTCAGTAAGTAATCAAGGGAGGAAGGCACGTTGGCCTCCTCACACAGGACGACCAAGCTTCCGTCGATGGTGTCAAGAGGCCGAAGCCTCCCAATCAGCACCGACTTCAGCTGAAGTTTTCGAAAGCAGATTCAGTGACACGATGGCCACCTTCACCACCAACGTCTACTCTTTATAACTCTGCCCTCAGCTGTACTACAATTCAGGTTTTTGGCCCGAACCACGGATTTTGAACACGTGCTAACGTGCCCCGACTCCGTTTGCCTTACTTGCACCACGAGGGTGATACAAGCGACTATCGATGAGCGAACACCAAGTACCTTTAAAGTTTTTAGACAACATCAACGTTGAACTTTTAAGGATATAGATGTTTACCATGTGCGTGCACAGAGGGTATACGCTCAAACGAGTTACATGAGTGCAAGTCGGACGACTCACACCCCTTGCTCTAGCCCGTCAGTGACGTTGAATACAGCCCGTTGAGGGCCGCTATCGGCTAATAGACTTGAAATATTAGGAACATTCAGGCAAAAAATTTTTCAATTTTTTTTGTATAAATGAATATTATTAGCAATAGCTACAATATATGCCTTTATTTACGGTATAATTAGATAGATAGCTTAGCCACACATATCGCTATGACCGCCAATCATACCGCAGTTATTACATCTATAATTCATAGACATAATAGGCTTAAAGTTAGTAGTAATATTGTTGAGGTAATTGAGAAATGCCAGCATACCCAAATTATAATAGTAGATAAATAATTAAATATTCAATTTTTTAAAATAAGCCTAAACTTTAATATCTTCTTTCTTCTTTTTAACACTAATTTTCTTTGCAACTGTTATAAAACTATGAGGTACAATAGCTTTAGCTAAAGTATCAATATTTGGTAATTCTTCAGGTGTAAATACAAGTGGTAATAATTCTTTCATATTAGGCGTTGGTTTAAATCCAAAGTGTATACATCTTAATATAATATTCTTAATTCCTGTTTTAATATTAACTAAATTATGAGGTTGATATTGTAATATCATAGTTTTCATAAATGTTATAGTTTGAATATTTAATTTTTCAAATGGATTAGTTGTAATTATACCTTTAACAAATAACATATCAATAAACTTTAAAGTTATTCCTTCGTAAAAATTCCATCTTTTCAAAATTCTATCTTCAAAGAACATATTTATAATTGATTTATTGTGTTTATCATTATTAATTGATAAATATAATTCTTTATATGAATCAAAGCAAGTAATTATAGAATTAGCAAAATTCATTAATACAATACAACGAGTATATTCAGTAGTAATATCTAAATAACCTAAAATATCATCAAATAAATCATTATATTTATTAGCAATTTGCCCTTTCAAATAATTTAATACAATTTTAGAATGGTCTTTATTTCTATAAATATTATGATGTAAATAATATGGTACATTTTTGTTCAAACATTTTAAAATATCATAATTTGAACTTTTAATCAAATCAATAAATGCAATTATATTATTATTATTAGTAGAACCATTATAAATAGATATTAAGAAAGCATTATCAATGACTTCTTTAGTCATTTGTGTAGGAAAATTTTCTACTAAGTAATTAAATATTATTTTAAAAGTGTCAAAATTAGATATACTATATTTACACATTTGTATAAGTTTTGAAAAATCAGATTTATCTATTTTTTCAAAAATTTCGTTAAAAATATTTGGACATTCACTAATTGAAAAATATTTCAAATCAAAATTAAAGTTGATTTTATATAATTCATCTAAATATCTTCTATTTTCATAAATATCACATAAACTTATACGTTGTAATATTCGTCCTATTTGTATATTTTGATTAAATTTAGGATGATTAACTAATGCTCTAAATATATCAAAATTATTATTAATTATAGCTATAGAAACTAATGATTTACCTCGAAGAGCTAAATTTGGATTAAATGCATTATCAGAATTAATAATATTCAATAAATATGTATTAGAATGATATTCAATCATTTCTACTATTTTTGTTACAGAAGCCATTAATTACTGATTGTTTTTAATGAAATATATTATTAATCAATTTTTTGCTTCATTTATATCTTTAACATCTTTAAAAAATATTTGTTTTACTGATATTAATACTACTAAAAATATTATAAGTAAAATAAAATTATGAATAATTTCTGTTAAATCCAAATGCTTTAGTTTTGAATATTGATATTTTAAATTAGGATTTTCTTTTTTTGCAAAATCAAGTGCGTTTTGAACAGAAGATTCAATAGATGTAAAATGATAATTACTTTTACCATTATACATACCAACTGTAAATAAGTTATCTATATCATTTGCGTTATTGTTAATATATTTATTTTCAGTAGTAACAACATATGCAGTATCTATATTAATCCATTTATTATTGCTTCTAATAACATTTGGTGATATAATTACTTTATCAGGATTTGGAAAATATGGTAATTGTTTTTTAACATATTCTATTATTTCTTCTTTTGAACACTGATCTACTGTTTTTCCATTTTCATTTGGTACATCAGTATATGTTATATTTATACTTATTACAGTTTTAGATGGTTCGTCTTCAAAATCCATATAATGAGATAATATAATAAATGAAATTCCCCAAGGTGATTTAGGAAAACCCATAATATCAGGTAAATCAACATCTTTAGTATAATGAAAAGTTATAGGTATATAATCAAAATAGCTATTTTTTGATTTCCATTCTTTTAAATCACCAAATGATTTTTCAATTCCTTTGGAAGCATTTAATAAATGATATAATGGTTTGGGTGGTATGCATAAAATATATTTTTTACCTTTTATTTCGGTACTTATACCATTAATTGTTGCAGTTAAACTAGTAATTTGTCTATTCGAGTTATTTATTTTAGTTACAATTGTATTTTTTGAAATAGTTACATTTTTAGTTTCCTTTAATTTTTGTTCCCATAAATGCATTAATCCTTTATCATTTGGTAATTTTGGTTGATATAATTTATAAAAGAAATGTTGATTTAAAATTTGTAAGAATTGATGTAATGTATAAAATTCGCTAGTAGCACCGTCAGTTAATCTACAAAATTTATCAATATAATCTTTTGATTTATTTGTAAAATTATTTTCATCAATAAATGTTTTTATTGATATTTTTTTACCATAGTCAGGATTAAAAATTAAATAAATAAAAGCATATGCTAAATTTTTTTTCTCATTAAAAGTAAAACTAGCTACAGAATCTTTATCAATTTTAGATATCTTAGCATTTGCTTCAGTAAAAATTTGAAAGAAATCAATATCCATATCTTTTAATAATTCTATAAACATTATATATGAATTTGAATAAACTCTAGGACCGTATTCACTAAAATAACCATCAACACGTTGAACCCTGTGACAACCACCTAAATTTTGGTCTCTTTCAATTAATAATACTTTACTATTTTTAGAACCAAACAACCACGCTAATGACATACCAGTAGGTCCACCGCCAACAATTATATAATCATACTCAGTATCTTTTTCCATTTAATAGTTATTAGAATTAATTTATCTTAATTTAATTTTATAATTAAATTAAAATTATTTATTTTTTTTATTTTATGCGTCTTCTAATATATATTTTTATTATGTCTTCTTAATTCTTTTTTGCATCTTCTCTAGTGCTCCAATAATCATCACCATATGAAACAAATATTTCATCACCAATATCAATATCGCGTGTTGCTTTAACTCTAATCTTTTCTGAATTTAATACATGCCAAGAAGCATTTGGTTCATCAGAATGATTATACATTGAACAATAACCAAAACCAATTAATGAATAATCATCATCGTATCTAAAAAGGTAGTCTCTAACTTTTCCTTGAGCTTCTTCTGTATTTTGTAAAATAGCAGGACATATTTCTATAATGTCTCCTTTTTTATAATTAGTAGTGGCAAAAGCACCTCTGTCTTCTATTTGATACGAATGTTTCAAATTAACTTGAGGCATAGTATATGGACTTGATGTTTGTTTAAAATGTTCTACCTCACTAGAAGCACATTTTATTATTAATATTCCTAAAATAATTATTAAAAAAATTATTAAATGTTTCATTATAAATATAATTAGAATTAGAAAATTATTTTATATTTATTTATTTCTATTATAATCTATATTTTTTATTTCATTTAATTGGTCCCAAATATTTTCTGATATTTCTAATCCTTTTGAAACACAGCTTATTAAATAATGCCATAATTCAATTTCGTATTTTCTAGCTTTTTTAATATTATTTTTTTTTGCATAATGTTCAATTATATGTTTAGTCTCTATTATTCTAGAAAAAACTATTTTTTTAGAAGGTTTTGAAGTTAAAAAAGTAATAACTTTCATTTCCATTTCTTTATAATCAGATGATGATAATTTGCATTCATCTTCTGCTTTAGATAATGCAATTGCGATAGCTTGTTTACTATTTGTAACAACTGTTTCATCTCTTTGTTTTAATTGTAATTGTTCAAATTCTTTCATAACTTTATCAACAATCTTTCTTTTACATTTTTCTACAGGCATTATAATATAATAGGAAAAATTGTCAAATTCTAATTTTGAACAAATTAAATTTATTAATTTCTTTTTATTGAAAATAAAAAAAATTGTCAAAATTATAATTTATTGAATTATTTCATTATTAATGAATTCAATTAACGATGCTTTAAATAAATTAACAATTGACGATAAGTTGCTTGCTACTAATAAAAATTATATAGTTGATACTTATTATAAAAGAGATGAACTAATGAATATAAATGGTAGTAATCAAATAATTCATTCATTAAAAAAATTAGGATATTATAATATTGACCAAAATTTTGAATGCAATAGATATATTATTGACTCTCTAATGTTGAATTCTAAAATTCTTGATAAAACCAAGACATTAAACAAACTATGTGATGAATTTAAAGAAACAACTGAATACAAAAAATTTCTTAATAATATTAATTCAAGAATAGGTAGAGCTCTTGTATTATCATCATTCATAAATTCAAATGATACATTAAATTTTTACAATGCATTAACATTGGAAGAATTAAATTATTTAGGTTATTAAATTTTAGGGGTAAATTTCCATTTTTCTCTGGTTTCAAAATTTAAATTAATATTGATAGTACCGTATAAATTAGTAACATCACCAACAATTATTTTTTTATGAAATATTGTAAGCCATTGAAAACAATCACCAATTGTTGTTATAACTCCATTTTTAAAATTATTTTCATTTTCTTTAACACCAAATCTTATTATAGGATAATGTTCTTTATTTTTTATTTTCTTTCCCGTTGCTGGGTCTATTGTAAACCAATCATTATTTAAATATTTTAAATAATCTGTTTTAACTTCTATTTCATCAACATTATTCATAATATTATGTAAATATCTTAAATCAAATGATTCATTTTTATTTCTTAAATTGATATAATGAAAATTTTCTTGTTTAGAATAAATATCATTTATATCTTTTTCAATAACTAATCCAGACTGTTTTGCATTGCATTTGGGTTGCTCATTATTATTACATAATTCATTACTGCACGCGATTTCTGTAAATACTTTGGAATAAATACTGTCATCGATTTTTAAACAATCAACGTATGACCTTCCATAATCAATAATTACTGGTATAAAATAAGTATATATTTTAAATATCTTGCCATTTAAATTATAAATAATTTCCATTTTTTTATTATCAGGTACTTCGAAAAACATTACGTTTTCTAAATGAAGATCATAATGTGTATAAATTTTTCTTAATGCATATAATGTACCATATACTTGAAATAATAAATTAAATATTTCATTGTTTAAATTATTTGTAAATTTAGTTTTTCTAGCAATATTATCAAATGATAAACTGTTTGGAATATATTCAATTAAAACGGAAGCTCTATCATTATTAAGACAACCTTCACCTATATTAGAACTTTTTTGCAATTCATTAATATTAATTGATTTAATTTTAGAATTAGCGACTAGTTTTGTAATATTATTATACTCTTCTTCTTCCATAAACTTATCTCTAAATTCTTTATCTAAAATTATATAATTAAATGTGTATACAAAATTTGGATAATATTCTTTAAATTTATTGATACAATTACCAACAACAAATTCATAATAATCATTGTCAGTATTTTTTTTTATACTTGTTTTCATAATAGTTGAAAAATTATTTGTATCTGAAGAATTATTAAAATTAATTAAATTTACAACACCATTTGCACTCTTTTTGCCAAGTCTTTTGATAGGAATATTAATTAAATTAAAATTATTAAATTTTTCATATTTCTTAATTATATCAGCATACTTATTATTAAAATTTAAAAAAAAATCTAAATTCTCATTACCACCACCTCCATTTTTAATAAGATTTAAAAATTTTCGTTTATATTTTAAATATTTTTTATGATAGTCCATTATTATTAGAGTATAATTTATTTATAATATATCATTTTTATCTATCCTATTTTAAATGACTGATATATCTGATAATTTATACAAGTATTCCCAAGAAAAACATTATAAATATATAGAATTTTATGATAATTTGAGTGGAAGTCAAACTCTTGATAAAGAATATTGGGGAATTGGAATCGAAAATGAATCATATTTGATGTTTGAAAATTTACACGAAATTGATAAAAATTTTTTATTAAAAAATCATAAAAGAGAGAGATATTCTGTTAATTACTGGGAAAATTATAATATTGAAAAATTAAATAAAACTTTAGAATTATTACCTGAAAAAATTTATTTACCTATTTATTTAAATGGTTATTTGTTTCAAAAAACAGATTATTACGGAGAACCAATGAAAAAATATACAAAATTAGGCGAACCAAATCCAAATTTTTCAGGAATAACTATTGATGAGTATTTGAAAAATAAAAGTTTCGTCTTTAATAAATTATTTGATAAAAATATGATTTATGATGGTGATACTTTTGAATTTATGACATTTGATTTTTATAAAACAAATGTTACTAAAGTATTAGATGAATTAATAAAATCTAAAAAAACATTCATAGATGAAATAAATAAACAATTACTAAATAAAATACCAGGAAATAATTATTTATTTAAAGATAAAGTTATTTTTCCTCCTTTTAATTTTGGTTTTGCTAAATTTCAAACAAATATGAATAACTTGGCAATATGCAATAATGGAACTTATCATATTAATATTACATTACCAACAGAACTAAATTTCAAAAACGAGATTGCTAACAATGACAAATTTAGAGAAGTTCACGCAAATGCAATTAGAGGAATTCAATGGGTTGAACCTTTATTAATTGCATTATATGGTAGTCCAGATATTTTTCATATTTTAAATAAAGATTATAGCGGAGGTTCATTAAGATTAGCAATGAGTAGATATATCGGATTAGGAACTTTTGATTCAAATAAAATGACTAAAGGAAAAATGTTAAATGATTTAGTTTATAAAAACACAACACACTATTTTAACAAATTACATGAAGATTCTCCTTACAATCCACCAGAAACAATTGGTTATGATTTTAACTATAATAAATTTAGAAAACATGGTATTGAATTGCGTATATTTGATTATTTTCCAGAAGAGTATTTAGAAGACATTTTAAATTTAATCATATTAATATCTCAATATAGTATTTACAATAATATTCCGGATCCTACAAAAGAACAAGTATGGTGTGACTTAGCTGTTGATTGTATTAAAGAAGGATCTTCAGCTATGGTTAAACCAGAATTTTATATTAGATTATTTTTTATTTTTGATTTCTTAAAAGTTCCTTGTTTATGGTTTATTAAAACACAAAAACCAAAAAGTGTATTAAAAGTAGCAAATAAATTAGCTGAATACTTACATAGAAATT
>Ga0114958_10002777_pt1 | contig 12894 bp, 13 predicted proteins | sample C_130208_EF_Meta_FD_89577 | JGI IMG/M metagenome (GOLD analysis project Ga0114958, IMG submission 89577) | Freshwater microbial communities from Lake Croche, Canada to study carbon cycling - C_130208_EF_MetaG | ecosystem: Environmental > Aquatic > Freshwater > Lake | place: Lake Croche, Canada... | reverse complement strand
GCTTACGGTGTAATACTTTGTCTACCGCTAATTTGACACAATCTACTGGGGTGCCGCTGCAGGTATAAGCTTCCACACTTTCCACCATATTTACTTTTTGTAATCTTAAATGTTGACCTAGTGTAACGGCGTGTCCCATTCCACTTTGAGGTTTGTCTGGGGCCACTACTACTACTTTACCTAAGTCTTTTACTGCTTCCACTAAAGCGATAATACCGGGTGCCGTGATACTGTCGTCGTTCGTAATTAAAATAACCGGTCTCTCTTCTTTCAACTTTACCATAATGCAAGTTACCAAGATAGGCTTGCGCAACAAAAAAAGAAAATACTAAATTTATTTGATAATACTAAATATTTTAGTATATTGCACTAAAATCATTAGTTATGTCATACGCAGGTAAAAATTTAAAGTACATTAGAAAGCAGCGCGAATGGACACAAGAAGAGATGGCCAATCAACTTCAAATAAAGCGGTCTTTAGTAGGTGCTTATGAAGAAGAACGTGCCGAACCTCGCTTGGAAGTAATGGAAACCATTTGTGCTAAATTCTCCATTAGTTTGGAGGAGTTCTTATTTCAGGATTTAGCACTATTGAGTGCTCAAGAGGGGGTAATGAATAATGTTGCTGATGCTAGTTATATGGAACGTCGAAGGGCGTTAAAATCAGACAAGACCAATTCATTGGGATCCTTGGTTACTTTTGTACCAGTGAAGGCAGCAGCTGGTTATTTAGCGGGCTACGCCGATCCTGAATTCCTTGACGAATTAAATACGTTTACTTTACCTATGTTGGCTCCTGGAGATTACCGGGCTTTTGAGATTATTGGAGATAGTATGTTGCCTACCCCAAGTGGAAGTGTTATAGTAGGAGAGAAAGTAGCTAACTTTAAAGAGGTAAAAAATAGCAATACTTATATTGTTGTTTCTAACGCAGACGGGGTGGTTTATAAGCGTATTATTACCAATGAGGATCGTTCAAAAGATAATAATGAGCATAAAGAGATTAATGAGCATAAAGAGGGGAAGCTTACTTTATTGAGTGACAATCCATTGTATGAACCCTATCAAGTAAACGCAACCGATATTGTAGAGATATGGAAAGCGGTATATATTATCCATAAAGCTGGTGCACAGCCTATGTGGAATGTAGATCAGTTGGCTGGGGTTGTTAATAATTTACAAGACCAAATTACTAGCTTAAAGAAAAAGTTGAACTAGTTTTTTCGATTACAGGATACTAGTAATAAACTACCTTGTTATTCCCATTCAATTGTTGCAGGGGGTTTGCTGCTAATATCGTAAACGACTCTATTGATACCTCTTACTTCATTGATAATGGCATTGCTTACATGGGCTAGAAACTCATAAGGCAGGTGTGCCCAATCTGCAGTCATTCCATCCACTGAAGTAACAGCTCTTAAGGCGATGGTAAATTCATAAGTACGTTCATCACCCATTACACCTACACTTTTAACCGGCAATAAAATGGTTCCGGCTTGCCATACTTTGGTATACAAGTCAAACTGTTTTAAAGCATTCATATAGATATGATCGGCAGCTTGTAATAAGGCCACTTTTTCAGGAGTAATGTCTCCCAATATGCGAATGGCAAGTCCTGGTCCTGGGAAAGGATGTCTATTAATTAGGTCGGGTGAAATGCCCAATTCTAATCCTACTTTTCTCACCTCATCTTTAAATAAATAGCGAAGCGGCTCAACCAATTTGAGGTGCATGGTATCTGGCAAACCACCCACATTGTGGTGTGATTTAATGGTTTGAGAAGGGCCATGGACACTTACACTTTCTATTACATCAGGGTAAATGGTTCCTTGTCCTAAAAAATTAGCTTCCAACACTTTAGCAGCTTCAATCTGAAAAACGTCAATAAATAGTTTTCCTATAATTTTTCGCTTCTCTTCGGGGTCAGATTTACCAGCCAAGGCATCATAGAACATATTTTTAGCATCAATACCGGTAACGTTTAACCCAATGGATTCATAGATAGCTAATACGTCCTGAAATTCATTTTTACGAAGCACCCCATTGTCTACAAAAATACCATGTAGTCTGTCTCCAATGGCGCTATGAATTAAGGTGGCAGCGACCGTACTATCAACCCCACCACTCAAGGCCATAATAACATGGCTGTCTCCAATTTGTGCTTTTAGTTTGTCCACCGTTTCTTGAACAAATGAGGAAGGGGTCCAATTTTGATGGCAGCCACAAATTTCTACTAGAAAATTTTGAATCAATTTTTTTCCTTCCGAAGAATGATACACTTCAGGATGAAATTGAAAACCATGCAAAGAATTGCCGGTGCCTTCTTTTTTTCTAAAAGCAGCTACTGGTATACTTTCGGTATCAGCCAACAATTCAAAATCGGCGGGAAGTTGGGTAATGGAATCACTATGGCTCATCCAAACCTGACTATTATTGGAAATATTTTTAAATATAATATCGTCTTCTTGAATGCGCAGTTGGGCTCGACCGTATTCTCTTTTATTTGATTTTTCGACCTTACCCCCAAAGTTCTTGGCACTTAATTGGGCGCCATAACAAATAGTCAGTAAGGGCAACTTATCTAAAATGGCTTTTATGTCCACATTGGGAGCGTCTGCTTCATTTACACTAGCCGGGGAACCGCTTAATATGACCCCCTTTAAAGTAGGATCCAGCTCAATTTTGCTAGTAAAGGGCTTAATCTCGCAATATACATTTGCTTCCCTAACTGCGCGTGCAATTAGTTGTGTATACTGGCTTCCAAAGTCGAGGATAAGAATCTTTTCAGTCATGGCGCGAAGATACAAAAAAAAATCCCGCTCCGAGTACTCGGGGCGGGATGGGTATAATTGATTTATTAATCTTAATGGTGCTGGAAATAGGAATTAAGCAGTTGCTTTAGCTGCAACGTGTTTCGCTAATTTGCTCTTTAAATTAGCTGCTTTGTTTTTGTGGATAATTCCACGTTTTGCTAATTTATCAATTTGAGAGATGATATTGGGTAACTTTTCGTTATACGCTTTTTGATTGTCTACGATTTTTAATTCACGAATAGCGTTACGGGTAGTTTTACCATAATAACGATTGCGATCGCGACGTTTAGCAGCTTGTCTAATATCTTTTTTTGTAGCCGAGTGATTTGCCATGTATTATTTATATTTTCAGGAGGGCAAAGGTAAGGTACTTATGCAAATATTTGAAATTAAAAATGAAAAAAAAACAAAATCTACTTAATATACTGATTATCAATAAATTAACAGAAAATCATTTCGCGCGCGCAATGCGCAAATGGTTTGGTCATTTTTAACGTAAAAAAGGGGTGGCTATTAAACCATTAATCAGATATTTGCAGGCCAAGTTTTTCCAAAGTTGACTTTCGAACCTATGTACCATATTATACATCAAAATATTGCGAATAAATTAATAAATGAATACCAAGGCCCCACTCCTTTGGCTTTGTATTTAAAAAAATATTTTGCTGCCAATAAAAAACATGGAAGTAAGGATCGGAAAAGTATTAGTGCCATGTGTTATGCTCATTTTAGAAATTTAAGCGATCAATTTCCATTACAAAAATTAATTTCCAATCAAATTGATCTTGAAAAGTTTAAACAATCGCATTTAAAACAACCATTATTATTTATTCGAATTCGACCAGGGAAAAAAGAAATGGTAGAACAAGCATTAAAAAATGCTTCCCTAGATTTTGAACGAATCAATGACACTATTTTTTCTTTTGCCAATACGACCTCTTTACAAAATGTAGTTCAATTAAATAAAGATGCAGTCATTCAGGATTTTAATTCTCAAGCATTGGCTAGTTTGTTATCATTAATACCCACTTCAGAAAAGCCATTAGTTGTATGGGATGCTTGTGCTGCTAGTGGAGGCAAATCGATTTTAATTAAAGACTACCTTCCTAAAGTGCAATTGCATGTTTCAGATATTCGTGAAAATATTTTATTTAATTGTGAAAAACGCTTAAAAGAAGCAGGAATACAACCTGAGTCGGTGCAAGTAGTAGATATTACTTTACCATTTGAAATAAAAAAACAATTTGATTTTATTTTTGCCGATTTACCTTGTTCAGGAAGTGGTACTTGGGGTCGCACGCCCGAAAATTTAGTTGGTTTTACAGCGCAACAACTAGAAAGTTTTACCAGATTGCAAGCAAAAATGCTTCATCATTTAACACCTGCTTTAAAAGTAGGAGGGTACTTATTAGCGGCTACTTGCTCGGTGTTTCAAAATGAAAACGAAGACCAGATTCAGAAATTAATGGCTACTAATAAATTTAAATTAGTAGCATCGCAATATTTCCTAGGCTATGAAAAGCAGGCAGACACTTTATTTGGGGCCTTGTTGCAAAAAATTTCAGAATAATTTATACAGATTCAAAATATCTTAACAAGTTCGAGATTCGATTGGAAGTAATTGACCACTCTGTATAATACCGCCAGCGACCACATCGTCTCCTTCGTAAAATACAGCACTTTGACCCGGGGCAATACTTTTAACGTTTTCGTAAAATCTTGCTTTTACTCCAAGAGGTGTATTGGATAAGGTACATAGAGCGCCTTCATCTTTGTATCTAATTTTTGCCATCACATCCATCGAGTCTTCTACTTGATCATACTTGATCCAGTTTAATTTAGCAACCAACATATCATTTTGATCTAAATCATTTTCATCACCAATCACTACCACATTTTTTATTGGGTCAATGGAAACCACGTAAGCAGGCTTTCCTAATGCAATCTCTAAACCTTTTCTTTGCCCAATGGTGTAAAAAGGATAGCCTTTATGTTTGCCTAATCTTTTTCCTTTGGTATCCAAAAACCATCCTCCATTTACTTTCTCTTCTAAACCATCTACCCGCCTTTTCAAAAAGCCACGATAATCATTATCTGGTACAAAACAAATTTCATAGCTCTCACTTTTTTTAGCCAATTCTGGATAGCCCATATCAATCGCCATTTGTTTGATGTCTTTTTTATGCATTCCGCCTAATGGTAAAATAGTTCTACTTAATAAGTCTTGAGCAACACCCCATAAAACATAACTCTGGTCTTTGGTACTATCCAATCCTTTTGAAATAACATAACGGCCATTAGTGTGTTGACGCACTTTTGCATAATGTCCGGTGGCAATAAAATCACAACCTAATGCATCGGCTCTTTTTAACAAAGCCCTCCATTTTATATGAGTATTGCACATCACGCATGGGTTGGGTGTTCGCCCTGCTAAATATTCTTCTACAAAATTCTCAATTACAAAATCACCAAATTCTTCTCTAATGTCTAAAATATAATGTGGAAAGCCATTGTTGACTGCCGCAAGTCGGGCATCGTTAAAGGAGTCTATATTGCAACAACCTGTTTCCTTCCCATTGGCATTGCTGGTGGCATAATCCCAAGTTTTCATGGTGATGCCTATTACTTCGTAGCCTTCGTTGTGAAGCATTAAAGCTGCTACTGTGCTATCTATGCCGCCGCTCATAGCAACTAATACCTTTCCTTTCTTACTCATAGTGTTTGGCCAGTTAAAAGTTGGCTTAGCACAAAAGTAATTCATCCTTTCTTAATTTAGATATTGTTCATAAAATGGGTAATGCTTTTGATTTCGAAAAACGAAAAAATACTACCTTCACTATCAAACAATGATTATATAAAACGACTAAATAACAGAAAATGATAAAGTTACAAGTAATCGGAAATTTGGGTAAGGATGCCCTAGTAAATAATGTAAATGGTAAAACAGTTATTAATTTTAATGTAGCACATACCGAACGTTATAAAGATGCACAAGGAAATCAAAAAGATAGAACTACTTGGGTAGATTGTTCTTATTGGACAGATCGTACCGCAATTGCCCCTTATTTAAAAAAGGGCACACAAGTGTACGTTGAAGGTACTCCCGATGTAAGATCCTATACCACCGCGGATGGAAGGAATGGGGCTTCTTTAACTTTGCGGATTGTGTCGGTACAATTATTGGGTGCTAAACCTGCAGGAAATTCAGGTGGATCCACTGATTCAAGTGGAAACGCATCAGATTTAAATATTGGAAACAGTTATAATCCAAGTGCGGGATCATCAGTCACAAATGAAGAAGCGCAAGTGGATGATTTACCGTTTTAATTTTTCATTTTCTTTGATAGACGAACATTTGTTTGCAATTAATGTTAAATAGTTATAATTTGTTTTTTTAAAATAAGGGCTTTTGTATGCCCTATTTTACCATTACCTATTTACCTTTGACCTTCGAAAAAAAGTACCTAATGAAAATAATGAAGTTTGGAGGAACTAGTGTAGGCAAGCCGGAGCGCATGCATCAAGTATCTCAATTAATTACCCGCGAAAAGGAACCTACTATTGTTGTGCTGAGTGCATTAAGTGGAACTACTAATTCTTTGGTTGAAATAAGTAAAAGTTTAGCGTCTACTAATAAAAAATCGGCAATAGAAAAAGTAGAGGTACTTGAAAAACAATACCGCAGTTTTATTTTGGATTTACTTTCTGGCGAATTGCTTTGCATTAAAGCCAATGAAATTATAACAGAACATTTTGAATTTTTACGCATTACTCATAAAATATCTTTAAGTGATGCATTAAATAAAGACATATTAGCACAGGGTGAATTAATGAGCACCAAGCTTTTTTCTTTGTATTTAGAACAAGAAAAAATTGAGCATGTGTTATTACCCGCTTTGGATTTTATGCAATTAGATTCTAATGAGGAACCAGATTTGGTGGTGATTGAATCTAAATTAAAAGAAATTTTAGCCAGCTACCCCACTAATAAATTATTTATAACACAGGGTTATATTTGCCGCAATGCAAAAGGGGAGGTAGATAATTTAAAAAGAGGAGGTAGCGATTATACTGCGTCTTTAATAGCTGCTGCTGTGAAAGCAAGTGTTTGTGAGATTTGGACGGATATAGATGGAATGCACAACAATGACCCAAGAGTCGTAGACAAAACAGTTGCTATTGAGCAATTAAGTTTTGATGAAGCAGCCGAGTTGGCTTATTTCGGAGCTAAAATATTACACCCCACTTGTATTTGGCCTGCACAACAAGGAAATATACCAGTGAAGTTGTTAAATACCATGCAACCTTCGGCAGCAGGAACGGTAATAAAAAAAGAAGCCGGCAGTGTAGGTGTGAAAGCAGTGGCTGCTAAAGATGGTATTATCGCCATCAAAATTAAGAGCAGTAGAATGTTACTCGCTTATGGATTTTTGAGGAAAATATTTGAAGTATTTGAAAAATATAAGACTTCTATCGATATGGTTACTACTTCAGAAGTAGCTGTATCTGTGACCATTGATACCGATCTACACTTGGAGGAAATAATAGCAGAACTTAGTTTAATTGCTTCTGTTGAATTGGAAAAAAATCAAACTATTGTTTCTATAGTAGGAAATGAAATTGCTAAAACTGAGGCGATTTTGAAAAAATTATTTACTGCCATTAATGAAATTCCAGTAACCATGGTAAGCTACGGGGGGAGCCATCATAACATTAGCTTACTTATTCCAAGTGAACATAAAACCAAAACCTTACAGTTAATTAATAAAGGTTTGTTTAATTTATAATTTAATTTATTGGGATTAGAATTTTGCTCCAATTGAAATAAACGCAGTGCGTCCATCGGCGGGTAATGCACCTGGCCCAGGATATCCACCCGCACGTCTCGTGAAATACATTTTATTGAATAAATTATTGATTCCGGCTTTTAACTGTAAAATTTTTGAAAATTTATAACTGCCTGTTAAATCCGATATCGAATAGGAGGGGATAAGTCCTGTATTGCCATTTGCACTTACCCCAATCGTATTGTTTGCATCACTAAAAATAGGCATCAACAAAACTTAATTGTGCAGTAATTAGTAAATTTTTATATCCATAACTAATACCTCCTCTGAAAATATCTTTAGGCGCATTTTCAACTTTTTTACCTTTAGTACTTGCCACTTTATGATTACTGCTATAAGTTGCATTTGTATAGGCATAGGAGCCAAATAAGATTATATCAGTAAATTGACTATTTGTAAATGCCCTAACTGGATTAAATTCAATATAGGATTCTAAACCTTGACTAATGCTAGCGCCAACATTGGTGATAATTCTGTTGTAACCATTTAAGGAGGTAATGGTGCCAACTCTATTATTATATTTTAAATAAAATACACTTATATCAAATTGAATATAATTATTTACTTTACCTCTATAGCCAATATCTAAATTATAGCCTTTGGCATCTTTTAATTCAGGGTCAACCATATCTGTAGTGGGAGGTGCTTGTAAGTTTGCAAATTGAATAGGCCTATATGCTTGCGATAAATTTGCATAAAATTCTGTATTTTTTGATATGTGGTATTCTGATCCAAAACCTGCAAGTATAAAATTTCTATTTCTACTGATATTTTGTAAATTAATGACAGATCCAGTATTGGTTATTCCATTTCTTCCTTTAGCAGAACCCGCTAGCCATTCATATCTAATGCCTGGAATTAAATAAAACTTATCAGAAAATTTAAAAATATTTTCAATAAATACAGCTGCATTGGATGACTCAAAACTAACCGCTTTAGGGAAACTTCCTGTAATAGTGACGTCATAATTGGTTCCTGTGCTGCCAATACCATCGGCTAATCGATCCGTGTTACCTTTATACAATCTGATACCCCCTGCAATTGTGTTTTTAAATTTTCCAATTGCATAATCACTTATAATTCTACTTTCAATACCGTAGTTTCTATATTTATCTAAATTGACAATCCTATTATTATATTGATTGGTAGTAGGGTTGATACTATCTTTTATTGTGATTGATTGTAAATAACCTACACTATTCCGGTCACCAATGGTTCCAAATATTTTTGTGTTCCAACGACTGTGTTCATTTATTTTGTATTCTAAAATTATAGCGGGTGTCATCCAGGTGATGTCAAACCAGTTTCTATTTCTGAAACTTTGTTTTGCATCTTGTTTTATTTGCTCATCTGTTTAGCCTCCGGCTTGTTGACTTCTAATATGGGAGTGCATCATTTCAAAACTGAGTGAAAATTTATTTGTAAAATTATACGTAATAGATCCGAAACTAGATTTAGTATCAAATTGACTATTATTTCTCCATCCTTCACCGTTTCTTTGGTCAAAAAATGAATAATAATGGACTTTCCCTCGCTTACCACCCAATGCATTATAGCTGTTTAATAAGCCATTGCTTCCAATAGTTTGTTGTGTTTCAAACACGACTGGTTTATTTATTTCATTACCATTTTTTAGTAGGTAGTTGACCATTCCACCGAATTGAGGTCCATATTGAAGCGCAGCTTGACCTCTAACAATTTCAATTCTTTGAACCGATTGTAGTTGTGGATTATAATAAGCTTCTGGGTAACCAAATGGATCTGCAGCGATGTCATAGCCATTTTGTCTAACATTAAATTCCCAACTTCTGTTTGGGCTTAAACCCCGTGCCGCAATGCCAACTTGTATTCCGCTTGCATCATTCTCCCAAATATGTATTCCTGGTACTTTTGATAAAACTTGACGCATGACGTTATTTGAAATATTCCCTTGAACATTTTCAAGTATAATTAAGGAATTCTTTTTTCCAGCATAAATATTAGTACCAACTACTTCAGGTATCTGTTGATAATCACTTTTACTATTTCTACCAACTACAGTTATATCTGGTAAATTTTTCCATTGTAAACTATCTTTAACTTTCCACTGCGCATTCGTTTTATCAATTAGAATACAACAAAAGTAAATTATAAGAATTATTTTTTGTTTCATATTATTAGAAAGCAAAAATATAATCAGTAAAAATCACTCATTTTTGAAATCGGGAAAAGCGATTTATGTTTTGCGGAAAAACATAAAAGCCTCCCAAGTATCGGGAGGCTTTTATAATAGGGCAACTTAAAAAAATCAAAGAAGTATTATTTATTTAAATTGATATTTTATAAAATTTAAATAAATAGTAAAAAAATCAAAGAAGTAATATTTATTTAAATTGATATTTTAAAAAATTTAAATGAATAGTAAAAAAATGATTAGCGTATTATTTATATAATCCTATTTTTCAAATAAGGATTATATAAATAATAACGCGTCACCGTAAGAGAAGAAACGGTATTTATCTTTTATTGCTTTTTTATATGCTTCCATCGCTAACTCATAGCCAGCAAAAGCGCAAGACATAATAAGTAAGCTAGTTTTAGGCAAATGGAAATTAGTTACTAAGCTATCTGCTATATTAAAATTATAAGGTGGGTGAATGAAATGGTTGGTCCAACCTTCTGCTGGTTTTAACAAGCGTTGGGCAGTTACACTGCTTTCCATAGCGCGCATAGCGGTTGTACCGATAGAGCAAACTCGGCGACCATTCTGTTTTGCAGTATTAATGATACGACAAGCATCATCATCAATTTTAAAATATTCAGCATCCATTTTATGTTTGCTTAAATCTTCTACTTCAATTGGTCTAAAAGTACTAAGTCCAGTGTGTAAGGTTACTTCAGCAAAGCGAATTCCAATAATTTCACATCTTTTAATTAGTTCTTTACTAAAGTGTAAACCTGCAGTAGGAGCAGCAACCGCACCTTCATGTTTTGCATAAACGGTTTGGTATCTTTCTTTATCTTCTTCATCAGGCTTACGTTTGATATATTTAGGTAAAGGGGTCTCTCCTAAAAACTCCAACATTTTTCTAAAACCTTCATCATCGCCATCCCATAAAAAACGAATTGTTCTTCCACGGCTGGTGGTGTTGTCTATAACTTCCGCTACTAACTCTTCGTTTTCACCAAAGTACAATTTGTTTCCAACTCGAATTTTTCTTGCGGGATCAACAATTACATCCCATAAACGGTTAGGTTTGTTTAATTCTCTTAATAAGAAAACTTCAATTTTAGCACCTGTTTTTTCTTTACGACCATACATTCTTGCAGGAAAAACTTTAGTGTTGTTTACTACAAAAACATCTTTGTCATCATAATACTCTAATAAATCGGAGAAATGACGATTTTCCATGTGGCCGTTTTGACGGTTAACAACCATGAGTCTGCTATCCTCTCTTCTTTTAGTAGGATATTGAGCAATTAAGTTTAAAGGTAGGTCGTACCTAAATTGGGAAAGTTTCATTTGTGTCTATTTTGAAATGATAGCCACATTAAGTTCACTACAGCCTTACGGGGCAGTTCGCTTCATGTTACGGCATGAAAATTATGGATGCAAATGTACAACATAAGCAGTAATTTTGTTTACATAAGATTCACACTTAAAATTGGGCAATTAAAAGCAAAAAGATTAAATTGCATACAATTGTTAGTTTTAGGATTTTTTGATTTTAAATTAGTTAAACTATGTTGAGAGCTCGTTGGTGGAAAATACTATCCATTGTTTTATTGTTATACACTTGCACCTATGGCTTTTTAGTTAAGGTTCCCAAATTAGACGACCGACTTCAAGAATCAATCAGAAATTTTTTCTTTCATGTCCCTATGTGGTTTGGCATGATGATTCTTTTATTTGTATCCTTGGTTTATGCCATTAAATATTTAAGAAATCAAAATCCAGTTAATGACGTTTATTCCATGGCTTATGCTGCTATCGGTTTACTGTTTGGATTTTTAGGAATTATAACAGGGGCATTTTGGGCCAATTACCAATGGGGTAGTCCATGGGTAGGGGATCCAAAACAAAATGGTGCTGCCATTGCATTGCTCATCTACTTTGCTTATTTTGTATTAAGAGGAAGTTTAATAGACACAGAAAAAAAAGCAAGGCTTTCAGCAGTCTATAATATTTTTTCGTTTTTTATGTTGTTTCCCACACTTTGGATTTTACCAAGATTAACTGAATCATTGCATCCTGGCGGACAAGGTAGCGAGGGCAATCCTGGGTTAAACGGTAAAGATATGTCTGCTAATATGCGAACCGTTTTTTATCCTGCAGTCATTGGTTGGACTTTGTTAGGTGTTTGGATAAGTACATTGCAGATTAGAGTGCAATTGTTAAAATTAAAAAAAGAAGGGTTATTATAAACTAAAATTTAAAATTAAATTATATGTTTCAATTATTACAAGTTAAAGCAATGAATAGCAATAGTATCATGGCACAAGAAGGGAAAATATATTTAGTGATGACTATTGTGAGTATTATTTTAATTGGCCTTTTTATATACGTAGCAAGTATTGATAAAAAAATAACGCAGTTAGAAAAATAATTTTTCAGTTAATCAATTCGGCTTCATCTTAAATTTAAATACTATGTCAGCTAATAATGAGTACAGTTTTTTTAAAAGTGTGGAAAGAAGTTTTGACAAAGCCGCTAAGTTTACTACTTGGGAGAATGGAATACTCGAGCAAATAAAAGCCTGCAATAGTATTTATAGTATGCGGTTCCCTGTTAAGATGGATGATGGACATATTGAAGTTATTGAAGCTTATCGGGTGCAACATTCTCAACATAAGTCACCTTGTAAAGGAGGAATTCGTTTTAGCATGGCCGTGAATCAGGATGAAGTTATGGCATTGGCTGCACTAATGACTTACAAATGCGCTATTGTGAATGTGCCTTTTGGCGGCGCCAAGGGAGGTATTAAAATTAGTCCTAGAAGTTTAAGTGCGTATGAATTGGAAAAAATTACCAGGCGTTATACTTCCGAATTGGTTAAGAAAAATTTTATTGGCCCAGGCATAGATGTTCCTGCCCCAGATTATGGAACTGGAGAGCGGGAAATGGCGTGGATTGTAGATACGTATCAATCTTTAAAGCCGGGTGAAATTGATGCAGCAGGTTGTGTAACAGGTAAACCCATTTCTTTAGGTGGTGTAAGGGGTCGAAAAGAAGCAACCGGATTGGGCGTATTTTT
>Ga0114958_10002776_pt1 | contig 12896 bp, 11 predicted proteins | sample C_130208_EF_Meta_FD_89577 | JGI IMG/M metagenome (GOLD analysis project Ga0114958, IMG submission 89577) | Freshwater microbial communities from Lake Croche, Canada to study carbon cycling - C_130208_EF_MetaG | ecosystem: Environmental > Aquatic > Freshwater > Lake | place: Lake Croche, Canada... | reverse complement strand
TGATGTGTGATTAACAAAACACTGTGCTTGTTTGTAGGCCATTGCGCCAGAGTCAACACATCGTCTACCAAAGCATTGGGTGACAATTCATCTCTCAACTTGTATTTTCGCCCTAAGGGAATGACTGTTTGCTCTGCACGCAAACTAGGGCAGCATAAAACCTTCGTGCTTTCTGGCAACTGTCGTTCAAGCCATTGCGCCATGCGCTGCGCTTGTCGTTCACCACGCGCAGAAAGTTGAAGGTCAATATCTGATTGACCTTCAATTGCTTCTGTGGTTTCAGCATGACGCCAAAATATCAAATCCATTTTTAAAAATCAATCCTTTGAAATTTATGCGCATAATCTAAACAATGTAGATTCACAGAATGACGAATCGGTGACTCGTGTTCATCAAATATTCATGAAATAGAAAAATAACTGTCATTAATTATTCATAAGATAGAAAAAAACAAAGGTTTCAACTCTTATGAAAATCACTGTATTTGGTACAGGCTATGTGGGATTAGTTCAAGGCGCTGTTTTAGCTGACGCAGGCCATTCCGTCACTTGTGTTGACATTGATTTGGCGAAATTAGATAAATTAAAAGAGGGTGAGATACCCATCTTCGAGCCAGGATTAGAGGCTTTAGTTAAAAGTAACTACGCAGAGAAACGGCTTATGTTTACTTCAGACGCTGAGCAAGCACTGAGCCAGAGTGACGTGGTGTTCATTGCAGTCGGTACACCTCCTGATGAAGACGGTAGTGCTGATCTGAAACACGTATTAAAAGTTGCAGAAACCATCGGACAATACTTGCAGGATTACACAGTCGTTGTCAATAAATCTACTGTACCTGTAGGAACCGCAGACAAAGTGCAGGATGCGATCACCAGAACATTAGTAAATCGAGGCAGCAAGATTGAATTCGATGTGGTTTCAAACCCGGAATTTTTGAAGGAAGGTGCTGCGGTTGCTGATTGTCAACGACCTGACAGAATTGTGATTGGTACAGACAGTGCCAGAGCGGAAAAGGTGTTGAGGGAACTCTATGAGCCGTTCAATAGAAACCACGACAAAATCATTGTCATGGGAGTACGCAGCTCGGAGATGACCAAATACGCAGCCAACTGTATGTTGGCTGCAAAAATCAGTTTCATGAATGAAATGGCCAACATAGCTGAGGCTGTGGGTGCCGATATCGAATCAGTGCGGCAGGGTATCGGCAGTGATCAACGGATTGGATATCACTTTATATATGCGGGCGCTGGGTATGGTGGAAGTTGTTTTCCCAAAGATGTGAGCGCCTTGGTCAAAACAGCCGAACAAATGGGCTTTGATCCTTTGCTGTTGAATGCGATTGAAGCGCGAAACAAAGCACAAAAGCGTGTGGTTTTTGAAAAATTAAATGATCATTTCCAACATAATTTGAAAGGTAAGACTTTTGCGCTTTGGGGTTTATCTTTTAAGCCTAATACCGACGATATGCGTGAGGCACCCAGCAGAGTATTGATGGAAGCATTATGGCAATCCGGTGCAAAAGTTCAAGCTTATGATCCTGCAGCTATGGAAGAAACTCAACATATTTATGGTCAGCAGCCATTGCTTCAACTGTGTGGAACCAAAGAAGCAGCATTGAATAATGCAGATGCGCTGATCATCATGACAGAATGGCGTCAATTCAAAGCACCAGACTTTGAGTTGCTGAAAAACACACTTAAACAACCCGTCATCTTTGATGGACGTAATTTATTTGATCCGGCCCGAATGAAAGAGAAAGGGTTTACCTATAAAGGTATTGGTCGTTGATACTCAATAGACGTCTGGTACGTACATTTCAGCAGGTACTGGATGTCTTAAATAATCTGGATTGCGAACACGTGCAGGCAAATCTATGATGGGATGCTCAATTTCAGAATAAGGCATCAATGACAGTAGATGGTGAATGCAATTGAGTCTAGCTTTCTTTTTATCTACGGCTTGTACTACCCACCAAGGAGCTTCTGCAATGTGTGTCCGTTCAATCATGGCTTCTTTGGCATGTGTATACGCTTCCCACCGCTTGCGACTCTCTAAATCCATAGGACTTAGTTTCCATTGCTTCAGGGGATCGTGAATGCGTCCCAAAAAACGTGCATGTTGTTCATCGTCGGTGATGGAAAACCAATACTTCACTACTTGAATACCACTTCGTGACAGCATTTTTTCAAATTCAGGAACTGAGCGAAAGAATTCTTCATATTCTTCGTCACTGCAAAAACCCATCACACGTTCAACACCTGCTCGGTTGTACCAACTACGGTCGAACAAGACAATTTCGCCTGCAGCAGGTAAGTGTGCAACATAGCGTTGGAAATACCATTGTGTACGTTCACGATCGTTAGGGGCTGGTAAGGCAGCAACTCTGCAAATACGTGGATTGAGTCTTTGTGTGATGCGTTTAATGACGCCACCCTTGCCAGCCGCGTCGCGTCCTTCAAAAATAATGACTACACGGCGTTTGTTTGCGACTACCCAATCTTGTAACTTGACGAGCTCACCTTGTAAGCGAAGTAAGTTTTTAAAGTAACTTACTCGATCTTGACGTTGTTTCAGCGTCGAATTTTCCTCATAGTCTTGGTATTCATCCATCTCCATCTCGAGTTCTTCATCAAGGTTATCCAGAAGATCCTCACGAACTCGTTGTAACAGTTGTTTATCAATGGTTTGTTTATCTTCCATTTTGATTCCTCGGTCAGACCAGACTTAACGGGCTAGCTATTGTTGTACGGGCGGCAGAAAAAAACTCGCGTTGATCCAGAACATCGTAAATAACCGTTTCAGTTTTCTTGACAATGGTGTCCCAACCCATAGATTGAGCACTGATACAAGCTTGTTGTCTGACATAAGCCATAAGTTCAGGTCTGTTGAGCAAGGTTTGCGCTGCCATTTCAAAATGGATATCAGATGCATGGGCAGCCAACATACCATTGACCCCATTTTGTATTAACTCACCTGCTGCGGCATGATTGAATGCCACCACTGCCAAACCAGACGCCATGGCCTCTAGCGTGACGTTTCCGAAAGTTTCAGTTTGACTGGCAAATACAAACATATCAGCGCTTGCATAGTGAGCAGCTAAATCTTCTCCGGTTCTGAAACCTGCAAATATCACATCAGCAAATGATTGTTCCAATTCATGACGCATAGGGCCATCGCCCACCAATACGAGTTTGGCTTTGACACTTTGTTGCTTGGCCATTGCATAAGTTTGCAACACAAGTTCGAGATTCTTTTCAACAGCCAACCTTCCAACATAAAGCATCACGATAGTATCTGAATCAGCCTTCCAACTGGCTCTTAGAGCTGGATCTCGCTTACTTGGAGAAAACAGTTGAGTGTCGATTCCACGTGGCACGACATGAAGTCTTTCAAATCCAGCACTGGACAGAGTCTGCGCAAGTTGTTCGGTAGGTACCATCGTCGCATCTGCAGAGTTATGAAACTTCCTCATGTATGACAATATAGCGCCGCTGAGCCAACCAATGCCATAGTGACTGCTGTACGCATGAAAGTTAGTGCGAAAGTCGGTGCTGATTGGAATTTTCAATTTTTTTGCGACTTGAAGCGCTGACCAACCAAGTGGTCCTTCAGTTGCAATGTGAACAACATCGGGACGTTTGTGTGACCATAAACGGTGTAATTCTTTTTTAGCGGGCAAGCCCATCCGCAGCTGTTTGTAAAAGGGTATGGGCATTCCCTTCACAAGTAATTCGTTAAAACCTTGGCGATTTTGTGCGAGCTCTTTTTTTTCTATTCGTGGCCGCACTAACCAAATGTTGTGTCCATTCAACTGTAGGCCGTTGACCATTTTCGACAAGGTATGCGCAACACCATTGATATCAGGAGGAAATGTTTCAGTCACTACTGAAATATTCAATGGGCTTTTTGTTTGGCCGAATCGTTCGACAATAATGTGTGTATTCATACCCTGTAATATGACAATAAATTAATACAGATTAGTGAATAAATAATGTCAATTAAATGACGAATAAGAAATTTCGAAAATGTCATGAAAATTTCATTAGAAACTGTGACAGTTGAAAGACGGACAGATTGATACATCTGCCCGACCACTTTCACTAAAGGAACAGATATGAAAGAATTATTGAAAACGCTTGAAATCCAACGCTGGGATGATCACCGCTATTATCACCATAGCCGTGTGAATCAAACACTGCATTTAATCAGCGCCTTATCATTTTTAGTTGCATATATTTATTTATTTATCGATCCTGTCGTGTCTGCATTGATCGCTTGGTTGTTTTCAATGAGCACCCGCCAAATTGGACATTTTTTCTTTGAACCCAAAGGTTATGACGAGGTTAATTTGGCAACCCATGAGCACAAGGAAGACATAAAAATTGGCTACAACTTGAAACGAAAAATTGTCTTATTGACAATTTGCGCCATGATTCCAGTGTTGGCTTATTGGATGCCAGAGTATTTAACTTGGGCGGTGCCTGCAAACTATGAGGATACCCCCGTACGTATCACTGGCATGTTATGGTTGTTTTTAGGCATAGCAGGCCTGTTGTTTAGAGTTTTTCAACTCTGGCACCAGCAAAGCTTGCTTGCAGGTTTGGCGTGGGCAATGAAAATCATCACCGATCCACTGCACGACATAAAGATGTACTACAAATCACCTTTGTACTTAATGCGCGGTGAGTGGATCGATCCCATGGACCATGTCAGAACTTCAGTGCATTAAGCGTGCATCCATTTTTTTCTGATTAACTCTTTCAACAGTGTTCGTTTGATTTGGCGGTTGGTTTGTTCGGATGAAGTCCAGAACCAACCGTCATTTTGCATTTGCTGTGCAGCACGAATAAAACGTTGCATGAAAATCTCAAATTCATTGTCATCGATATTTAAATTGAAAATCATGCGGCCTGATCCGACCCAACTGAGCGCGATACCTTGGTCTCTCAAATAAAACTGCAACATCCAGTTGTAGCGACCAGCTACCGAATACACAATCGACCAAATACTTTCCATGCCCATGACTTGAATTGGGACACTGGCAGCATTCAATTTTTCATTGAGCAAATGCATACGTTCACTCCAGCGCTGGCTACTTTGCGCGTATATCTGTTGGATTGCATCGGATTTCAATCTTTCCAGAAATACTTGCATAGTGGCCATCACGTAGGGGTGCGCATTGAAAGTCCCTCTTGCAAAACACAGATCAGCAGGACGGTTTTCATCAAAACGCTTCATCCATTTAGACAAACCACAAATCACACCTACTGGCAAACCACCGCCAAGCGTTTTACCGTAAGTCACCATGTCGGCCTTGATATTGAAGTATTCTTGGGCGCCACCTTGTGCGAGCCTAAAACCCAGAAAAACTTCATCCATGATGAGCGCAATTCCTTTATCGGTGCAAACTTGGCGCAATTGCTGCAACCATTCGGTATAGGCTTTGCGGTCATAGCAAATACTGCGACTTCCATCCACCAATGTCGAATCAGTGGGTGCAGCTTTATTGGGGTGCATGGCTTGAAGTGGGTTAACCAGCACACAGGCAATGTCATTTCGATTTCGCAAAACACGAAGCGTGTTGGGATGCATGTCACTCAATGTCAGCGTGTCAGAAGAAGGTGGCATGGGATTGCCAGGACCAGGCTGAACGTCATCCCACCAGCCATGGTAAGCACCAGTGAACCTGACAATTTTCTTTTTACGGCTGTGGTACCTGGCCAGGCGTACAGCTTGCATGACAGCTTCAGTGCCGGACATGTGAAACGATACTTCTTGCATGCCAGAGATTTCACACAAACGTGTCACGTTATCAAGCACGCTAGGGTGATAAGAACCCAATACCGGACCGAGCTGTTGTGCACGCAAAGCACCTTCCGCAATACATTGCTTGTAAAAATCCAAGCCAAACACGTTAACGCCATACGATCCAGTGACATCAAAGAATCTGTAGCCATCCATATCGACCAAATACTCACCCGTACTCTCTCGCCAAAAACTGCCCAAGCTGATATGTCTGCTGAGTTCTTCCCGAAATTGATAAGGAACACGGTATTGACTGATGAGTTGCAAATCAGAAATCATGGGCTTGACTTTGCTCGACATAGCCAATGTCTGAGGACTGCTCGACGTCAAACGATGTGCAAGGGCTTGCAGACCTTGTTGGCGTTGAAGTTCAATATGTTGAGGGGCGTTGTCTACGGCAAACCAGGTATCTTTTTGATAGCTGTAGGCAGGTATCCATGCCGCTACACGCTTAGACATGCGCAAATGACCTCCGAGAGACGGGTGTTTGGCCATCGAAAGTTGCAAACGTTGATGCAACTTCTTGAGCAACAGTCCACATGCCAATGCAGTGGCGGTCAGAGTCAACGTATTGAATGTCTCCATCAATGATTTCCTTTTCAAAACCTCCTTTGTATGAAGATTGAGTTAAAAAATGATGACTATTCGTGAAATATTTCAAAAAATAGGTGCCAATGAAGACTTGAACTTTTTGTTCACCAACCGTATACCTAGATTGGCTTTGACGCGATTCATGGGTTGGTTCAGTCGCATACGACAACCATTTATTAAAAATACCTCTATAGGCATATGGAGAAGTTTGGCAGATTTAGATTTGTCTGACGCTTTGAAAACAGACTTTGACAGTTTGCACGATTGCTTTATCCGTGAGCTCAAGCCTGGCGCCAGGCAGATAGACAGCGCAACACATGTGTTAACCAGTCCTTGTGATGGAATAGTGGGAGCAATAGGTCGTGTTCATGATGGTCAGGTATATCAAGCCAAAGGGTTCCCTTACACCATCGAAGATTTGCTGGGCAAGCAAGCTGGTCTGGAAAATTGGGAGAACGGCTGGTTTATGACGATTCGCATCACTTCGTCTATGTATCACCGTTTCCATGCGCCCTATGATGGAAAATTAAAACAAGTACAGTATTTTTCTGGTGATACTTGGAATGTCAACCCCATTGCTTTAAAGCGTGTAGAAAAACTTTTTTGTAAAAATGAGCGCGCGTTTTTGAAGCTAGAGATTGGTGAAAAGGCATATCCGGTTGCATTGGTACCGGTAGCCGCAGTATTGGTTGCGAGCATTCGACTGCACGCTTTGGATGGGTTAATTCGCAAAATATGCGAAGTTAACAATACTATCGATTGCGATGTGGCGTTTAAAAAAGGTGAGGAACTAGGCTGGTTTCAACACGGCTCAACCATTCTTCTATTTGTTCCTGAATCATTCAGTATTCCCCCCCATATTCACGAAGGGAAAATTTTGAAAATGGGTGAATCTTTGATTAACCTACCGTCTGATGAAAATACTGTTTGAAATTCGAAGATGACGCCAGGTAGTCAATCCCATTCCAGTCACGATCAGTATTGAAAGTGACCAAATTAAGCCCTCTACGGGAATATTCAAAAAAACAAGCAAGCTATAACCGCACAGCATGAGTAAAACGCTGCTGTTTTCACATGAATTTTGTACTGAGATTGATCGACCTGCACTCAGTAGTTTCACTCCGCGTGCTTGCAATAAGGCATTCATTGGAACAACGAAAAAACCGCCCAATACACCAAGTCCAATGGTCAGTAATACGGCCAAGTACCAATCAGAAACTATGGTCATCAAAGGAAGCAACACACCTAAACCAATGCCAGCAATCAAAACGTTTGGGGCATGATTTATAGCAACATAACGTGCAGCCAAGGTGGCACCGATTACCACGCCGATAGCGCTGCATGCTTGTAGGTAGGCTGATTGTGTCAAGTTCAAATCGAGCATAGATTGCGCCCATACCAAAACCAGTAATTGCATGATTGCACCAACACCCCAAAACAAACACGTCACAGTCAAACTGATACTGCCAAGCGGGTCGGACCACAGCTTTCGCTGGTCTTCCCTAAAACTTTGCCAAACAATTTTTAAGTTCCAATTGGACGGCTCATAACGTTTTCCGCTGTCTGGTATCAGTAGGTTGATGAGCGCAGAAATACTGTAGAGAATGAGGACGATGAATATCGATAAGGACAATAATTGATTAAATGGAAGTAATTTATCTAGATATTGATAAGCATCAGAATGAAGCCATAAATCGGCTACCAGTGAACCACCTAGCATAAAGCCAATTAAGGCTGCACAAACTGCACTGACTTCAATCCAAGCATTGGCATGCACTAACTGATCTGAAGAAACCAATTCTGTCACCAGACCATATTTGGCAGGTGCATAAATGGCTGCGCCAAGACCAGTGATTGCAAATGAAATGATAGGGTCTAAGCCAGTAAGCAAAGCCATGCAAGCGACGATTTTGATACCGTTTGCTTGCATCATTACTTTATGTTTGGGCTGATTGTCTGACCAAGCACCCACCCAAGGACCGGAAATGACATAAGACAAAGTGAACATTACCTTGATCAAAGGAATCCAGAATGCAGCTTGTTGTTGCATTTGTAATAAAGATATGACCAAAAGCAACAGCGCATTATCAGCCAGCGCTGAAAGAAACTGTGCAGCAATCAAGGTATAAAAACCACGCTGCAAAATATAAATCCTTTTAGGAGACCAAACTGGCAGGCTCGGGTAATTTGATGGAGTCGTTAATGAGGACTTTGGCAGGGGTGAAGTCTAATTCTTGATCCCAAAATATCAACTCAAGGTGTCCGTCCACATGCTCTACCAATGCGGACCTGCTCTCTACCCAATCCCCATCATTGCAATAAAGAATCCCATTGATCATACGAATTTCGGCACGATGGATATGACCGCAAACTACGCCTTGGTAGCCGCGTTTAGCTGCTTCGCTGGCAACTGCATTCTCAAAATCAGTGACAAAGTTCAATGCTTTTTTCACTTTGCCTTTGAGGTATGCAGACAATGACCAGTAACGCATTCCAAGCTTGGCTCTGAGTCGATTGAAATGTCTGTTTAATCGCAAAGTCAATTCATACAAGCTGTCGCCTACATAAGCCAACCATTTGGCATATTGAACCACCGCATCAAAATAGTCGCCATGTATCAGCCAAAGTTTTCTTCCGTCTAGCAGGGTATGCGTGGTCTCTTCTAAAACTTCGATCCCGCCAAAATGGTGCTCGACAAAATCACGAGCGAACTCGTCATGATTGCCTGGAATATAAACAACGCGACTGCCTTTGCGTACGCGCCGAAGTAATTTCTGTACAACATCGTTATGTGCTTGCGGCCAATACCATTTGCGTCTAAGTTGCCAACCGTCAACAATATCTCCAACCAAGTAAAGGGTGTCGCTGGTATGTGATTTCAAAAAATCCAATAAAGCTTCAGCCTGACAACCTGGTGTACCCAGGTGCAAGTCAGAGATAAATACGGCTCTGTAATGCATGCATTCCCCAATTTATAAGAATGTGTGAGGCAACGCATGACTTATGCGCTGGTATGCATTTAGCTTAAATTGGCTATGTGACTAATTGATGAAACAATATGAATTTGTTGCAATATGAAAACATACAGGATGGTATTGAAGCTATGAGCATGATTGTCAAACAAATTTGGACAGCCAATTCTTACCGGAATTTCAACTATTTGATCGCCTGCAGCGAGACTGGTGAAGCGCTGGCCATCGATCCTTTAGACAGTGTGAAATGTATAGAGGAGGCTAAAAATCAGGGTTGGCAGATCACACAAATACTCAATACACACGAACACCATGACCATATTGGCGGTAATGAAGCGGTTGTCAAAGCCACGGGTGCAAAAGTGCTAGCGCATGCCAATGCAGGACGATCAATCAAAGGTATGTTTCGTGGATTGATCGCTGGCGATGTCATCAAGGTGGGCAAAACAGTAGAGCTTGAAGCCTTAGACACGCCAGGTCACACCATGTGCCACATTTGCTTACTCTCTCATACCGATGAACCCGCGCTGTTTTCAGGAGATACTTTATTTAATGCGGGGGCGGGTAACTGTCATAACGGTGGCAATCTAAAGTCGCTGTATCAAACGTTCAGTCGCCAGTTGAACGCATTGCCTGACAACACATGGATTTATCCTGGACATGACTATATTGAAAATAATCTTCGTTTTACCTTGGATAGAGAACCTGAAAATACATATGCAGCTGAGTTATTGCAACAAGTCACAGGTCAGGATGTCCATACGGCCTATACAAGTTCAATGCAAATTGAGCGTCAGGTAAATACTTTTTTCCGACTCGACAGCGTTAGCATTCAGTCAAGATTAAGGACTTCATTTTCGGATTTACCCCTGAATATGGAAGAGGAAACTGTATTTTCAAAATTACGAGAATTAAGAAATCATTGGTGAAAAGACATTCAAGTTTATGGGCAATAAAAAAATCAATGCGATTTTAAAAATTTCTATCGGTATGAAACTCAATCAATCAGACAAAGATTTGGCAGTTGTTATTTTGAGCTTTGTATTTTTTTGGCTGCTTGCAACGCATTGGGAATTGTCTGAGCAGATTTTTGCTTTTAGTACGATTTATGAGGGAATACAGTTAGACGAATTACCTTTGTCCTTGCTTGTATTGTCGATGGGCTTGGCTTGGTATTCTTGGCGACGCAATAAGGATGCGATCAAAGAGATACAAATGCGAATTCGTTCGCAAGACAGAGTTCAAGAATTACTTCAGCATAACAGTGACTTAGCGCAGCGCTTGTTTACTGCACAAGAGGATGAAAGGCGCTTGTTGGCGCGCGAACTGCATGATGAAATGGGGCAGACTTGTACAGCGATTCGCACCGAAGCTACTGTACTGTCTTTGTCTAGTTTGAATATTGAGGAAGTGAAGAAAAGTGCGTTTCGCATTTCTCAATCGGCCGAACAACTGTCAGCGATCACCCGTCAAATGCTGCAACAACTGAGACCCATGGTGCTCGATAGCATGGGTACAGCTGAAGCAGTCATGGCCTTGTGCAGCCAATGGGAAAATAGCAGTGGAATTGCCTGCGTGTGTGAGGTCACGGCACTGCCTGACAACCTATCTGACTATCTCAGTGTGACTGTTTACCGATTGGTTCAGGAGGCTTTGACCAATGTTGCGCGCCATTCGCGTGCCACCATGGTCAAAATTTCTATTCGACTGTCTAACGATGATTTACTGGTGTTGTCGGTGTCGGACAATGGCCAAGGTTTAATTGACAATTATTCTGAACGGCGTGGCTTTGGATTGCTAGGCATGCAAGAGCGGGTGGCCAGTTTGAAGGGAATATTTCAAATCGAAGGTCAAACCGGTCTAGGTGTCAATATCCGCATTGCATTACCTTTGGTAGTCTCATGATAAAGATTCTTTTGGTAGATGACCATCCTGTTGTCAGGGCTGGTTATGTTCGATTGTTGGCACAAGATGAAAAGTTGCAGGTGGTTGCTGATGCAGGGTCTGCGGACGCTGCTTACCAAGCGTTTGTTGAATATTCACCAGATGTCACAGTGACTGATTTGTCCATGCCAGGCGTAGGCGGTCTGGGATTGGTGCAAAAAATACTGCTTCGTCAGCCAGATGCCAAATTATTGGTTTGCAGCATGCATGATTCGCCACAGTTGATTCAGCGTGTTTTCCAAACGGGTGCCAAAGGTTTTGTGTCAAAAAATGCTTTACCAGAAACACTGTTACTGGGTGTGCATGAGGTATATGCCGGACGTATTTTCAACAGCGAATCAACCATTGAACATGCGCATGTCATCAATATGCAAGAGGAATTACAGCGTTTAGCCAGTTTGACACCCAGAGAGTATGAAATATTGCGCATGTTGACACAAGGACATACCGTGTCCGAATGCGCGAAACGCATGAACTTAAGTCAGAAAACAGTTTCTAACCATCAAACACAAGTGAAAGAAAAACTAGATATTCAGACCTTGGCCGCCATGGTTCATTTTGCACAGCGGCATGGTGTGATTGGCGGCGGTGGTTTTTAAAAAAATCCCTGCCAGTCGCTTGGCAGGAAAAGTAGTTGTTTGTGTTTCTAAGCGCTATCAAAATCTATAACGCAGTCCCGCCATGAATGTTCGTGGCGCGCCTGGGGCAACAAATTTAGAAAGGGTTTGACTGCTGTCATAAAGGTTGTCAGCCGCCAACATAGCGTAGGTCTCATAACGTTTGTTGAACGCATTATTTATTTTCCCAAACACCTCAAAGCCTTTTTGCACGGTATACGTGGTGCTCAAATTGAATAAGGCATAGCCCTTGACTTTGGCATTGCCACTGACACCAGATGCAATATTGCCATCTTCGTTTCCTTGTGTCACTGTGCTTGAGCTGGCCATCATGGAAGTCCCGAACTTCCATTTCTCATTGGCAGTCCAATCTAAGTGAACCTTGAGTTTATTTAAAGGCAAACCTGCCATGCGAGTGCCAGGTGTGATGGACATGGTTCTGCTTGCACCCAGTAAGTCAGCCGTAGATTCATAAGTGGCTCTTAAATAGCTGTAAGTGGTGTTAAGGCTCCAAGTACCCCACGTTTTGTTGGTCTGTATGTCCAGGCCCATGTACTGGGTTTTCCCAAAATTTTGAAAATATCCTTGAGTGGTGGAAATAGCGGTAAAAATAATATCGTCTCGGTTGATCGTTCGGTATGCTGACAGACTGAGGTTGTAGTCATAGTCGTTTTTCCAGCGCATTCCAGCCTCTATGGTTTGAGACACCACTTGCTTTAAGTAGGGATCAGACTGAAGTCCTGTGGGAAGCGAGCAGGGTTTGGCACTGTTGGCACAACCCAACTCAAGTATGGTGGGAGCGCGGTTGCTTTGTGCCCAGTTACCAAAGACCGACACATTGGAACCAAGTTGGTGCGTCATTCCCAATGAGGGATTGAATTTTCGGTAGGTGTATGACTCGCTTGCAGTGGAATCAAGTACTCCGTCACCTGTTTCTGTAGGGGCTTCAGCGTTATAAGTCAATAGC
>Ga0114958_10002775_pt1 | contig 12898 bp, 10 predicted proteins | sample C_130208_EF_Meta_FD_89577 | JGI IMG/M metagenome (GOLD analysis project Ga0114958, IMG submission 89577) | Freshwater microbial communities from Lake Croche, Canada to study carbon cycling - C_130208_EF_MetaG | ecosystem: Environmental > Aquatic > Freshwater > Lake | place: Lake Croche, Canada... | reverse complement strand
TCCTCCATTTTCTTTATTAACTAATTTTATTCGATAATCTTTAAATTTAGACACGACCATTAGGCTATTATCAGTTGAACCATCGTTAACAATTATTAGTTCAAAATTTTTATGACTTTGACTTAAAACAGATTGTACTGCTCTTGAAATAAAATTCTGTTTATTATATAAAGGAATAATTATACTAAAATTCATCATTAAAATTTAAAATACTCTTTTATTAACTGCCTTGTTTTTAAAGGAATTATTTTACGGATCTTATAGTAAAAAATATAATTTAAAGATTTAAAAACAATTTTTATTTTCACATCTACCCTATTCCAATCATCAAGAATCTTGGAATATTCTTTAAACATCTGATAAAATCTAGTTGAGGAAATACCACATTCAGCATCATAATTTGAAATAACTAAATCCTTTTCCTTAAAATGATAACCATTAATAGAAAGTGTTCTAAAAAATTTGTAATCCCCAGCTATATGATAATTTATATCGAAACTAAATTTATCTAAAATATTTTTTTTTACAAATGCTGCTTGGTGGCAAAAAATCATTTTATTAATTATATCTCTAAATGGTTTAGGATTTAGTATAAAAGAAGTCGTTTTTGTAATGCAATTTATTGAACCATAAACAACTTGGAATTCTAATAAATCTTGTAATTTAAGATTTATTAGAACATCTAAATTATAGAAGCTATCTCCGGTATTCATAAAGTTTATCCATTCTCCTTTTGCTATTTTAACTCCTTTATTCATTGCATCATAAATCCCTTTATCGGGTTCTGAAACCCAAAAAGTTATTTTATCTTGGTACTTTTTTATGATATCAACTGTCCCATCAACTGAACCACCATCTATGATTATAAATTCAAAATCTTTAAAATTTTGATTTATGATACTTAAAATAGTTTCTTCAATAGAATTTACTTCATTAAAAGATACTGTTATTATAGAAATTAATGGATCTTTAATAAAATTTAATTAAATTCTTAATTGTTGTTAAATGAATTATAATTTCGTTAATTCTTTCGCCAATAATGTAGCTAAAACCTAATAAAAATTAAGATTATATTGATAATCCGTTTTTACTTTTTAGCAATATAATCTTCATTTATATCATTAATGTCTATTGATTGCATAAAATCTTTATCAACACCTAAATTAATTCCAGAAAATTTTAATTTTTCAAAAATGAATTCATTATTGATTGAAGCATGATGCTTTTTTCTTATCAAATATTCATCACTTAGGATTTACTAAAATAAGTGAGATAAAAATTTCTCCTAATTTCACAATGTTCAAGCTTTAAAATCGAAATAGGATTTTTTTCAATTTCTACCCATATGTATTTCTTTATTATCAAAGAATATACACGATCTCATATAAAATTTGCGATTAAATAAAACACCAAAATAAGCATAAAGATAATTGGCTACTTGATAATTGACCACGTTCAAAATGACACTATTAACTTATTAACTCCCAATAATACTAATAATTTGTAGAATGTTTTTAGAAATATTAATGGAAACTTATCATTTAATTTCAGTAATGTACACTTTATTTATTTGTATCATTACTAAACTTATTGAATAAGGGATGGAATTCATATTTTAAATAATACTTTTATAGACATCTAAATGTTCTTGATATGTTTTATCCCAAGAAAATTCTTTCAATCTACTATATCCTTTCTCCTTAAGTGATTCTCTCAATGATTGACTATTAATCAATTTACTAGCTGCTATTTCCAATGAATCTGAATTAGTTGGATTAAAATAAAGTGCTGCATCACCACCAATTTCAGGTAAAGATCCTCCTGTACTCAACAAAGCGGGACAACCACAGGCAAAAGATTCTAAAACTGGTATTCCAAAACCTTCATATAAGCTAGGAAAACAAAAGAATAATGCGTGAAAATAATAATTAGCTAAACTATCATTATTTATAATTTGTTTAAAAATAACCCTGTCTTCTAATTTTAATTGTTGAAATAAGGCTAGTTCTTCTTGATTAAAAATACCACCACCAGCACAAATCAATTTTAAATTATTACTAATTAATAATGAGGTAATATTAGTAACAAAAAAATTAAAATTCTTATATGTACCACGATTTCCAACAAATAAAATATAATCTTCTACAACTAATCTAAAGTTACCTATATCAAAATATTGAAGAGAATTTCCTAAGTAGACAACGTCAATTTTTGAACTATCAACATCAAAATATTCAATAATATCCTTTTTTGTAGTTTCAGATATTGCTATAATTTTATTTGAGTGCTCTAAAAGCCTTCTTTTATTTTCAAATATCTTAGTATCTAATTTTAGACTTTCAAATTGATTTGAAAATTTTTCATGAATCATATCATAAAAGGTAACTACAAAGGGTTTTTTATTAACTTTATCCAAAAAATATTTATCATAATAAGTAGGATGAAAAACATCAAAATCGCCATTTTGAATTTGTTTGAACGATTTTCTATAATTTAAATAACCCAAATAACCCATAATTCTTCTTTTTCCTTTAAAATCAAAGTTGGGTAATAATTCAATTAATTTAGAATTAAAATTTTTGTTGTAGTACTCATTATCAGAAAAAATAGTAGCAACTTTACAACTATCTTCATTTCCATCAAACCTTTTTATTAATTCAAAAAAATATCTAGAAATACCTCCGTATTTTTGTTGGGTAAATATCTGATGATCGTAAAGTATTTTCATATTTTAATATTTTTTGAAATTATAATTATATATTCCAAACACCTGTTGCATTTTCATTAATAATTTTATTATATTGGATATAACTAATTATAGAAGCTAAGAGTAGGCAGATAAAGTTAGAAAGAGGCATGGAAAAAGTTCCCATTTTAAAAATTTTAACAAATATACTACATAAAGGTATATTCAACATTCCCATAATTACAGCATTAATAATTTGAACTCTAATTTTACCAACACCGTTTAAAAAATTAGCAAAAATAGCATTCCAATTAGTTACTGCAACATATGCACAAATTGATAAGGAAAGTGAAATAGGAATAAATATTTTATCACCTAGCCATAATTTTATAATCCAACCGCTAACCAAAAACATTAATATTAAAATAATTAGACTTATAATCCAATAAATAATAAGTTTATTGATAGCCTTTTTTATCCAAGAAAATTCTTTATTTATATAAGCTTCGGTAAAAGCTGTCCAATAAGGCGTTAATATTACCGTAAAAATAATAACTATAATGCTGTAATATTTATAGATTACATTAAAATTAGTAACTTCAGAAGGGTTAAAAAAATGAGCAATTAATATATTATCAGATTGAAAAATAATTAAAACTACTATTTGTAAAATAAAAAATTGAGAACCTAAGCTTACAATATTTTTAGATTCTTTAAAATTGACATTTCTAAAAGAAGGTTTTACATCTTTAAAATAATTTTTAAATAAATAAATACTGGCAATTAGCGAAATAAACAAGGGAATAAAAGACAGACAATAAGCTAATAAAATCATATCGTCTTTTTTAGTCAGAGAAAGTATCCAAACTGATAAAGTAATTCCTAAGTTACTCAAAAAAAGCAAGAATGAGCTAACCGCTACCATTTGAAATGCTGCTGCAACCACATTGATAATATCTGCAATAAATTTTAATAAAAATAAAATTGCTACAATAGTCACCATATCACGCAATTTTTTCTCAGGTATAAAATGAGAATTAAAAACAGATTGCCAATTTATATGTTTATAAAATATAAGATAAATGAATACTAAACAAAATGCTAGGAGACTAATAATTACATATATTGTGCTAACATACATTTTACCTTGCACATAATTTTTTTCCGCTAAACTTTGTGAGAGCTTGTTTTTTAGTCCATTTGCAATTCCAATATCTAGCATTGCTATCCAACCTATTAATGAAGTTAAAGTTAACCAAACACCATAAATATCAGGCTTGATATAATTAATTGTAAGTGGTACTAAAATAAAGGATAATAAGATACTCCCACTTCTAAAAAACAAAGATAAAATAGTATTTAAATTTGCTTTTTGAGTTCTATCTAAATTAGTATTTTTTAAAAATTTGTTTAACATTGAAAACTACTTCTTTAACAATCAGCTTGAAGTTTGTATTTTTTAACCTAATCCATCTATTAATTCAATTCCTAATTATTCGCAAATTGGACTTCCTGGAATAGTATCATTATTTTGATAGACTAACCACTGTTCTATTCTTGTCAATAGAAAGAATGTATTTATCAACTAATCTTAAATTTTGAACAATAAATACATCTTCCTTCCTCATTACTTACCTCACTTTAGAAACTTCTAACACCCACCCCCTCCATATCCATTATCTTAGTTTGAATTTTAGGGTCGAGACTTTCAAAAATGCTATTGTTACTTATAAATTCAGGCACCAACTCTTTCATTTTACCTACTAATTGCATTTCATTCGCAGCATTTACAAACAATTCACTTAATTCATCATAGTCCTTTTGAATATTTTTTAGCTCCACTGCTCTCACTTTCGATATCAATATTTTATCGTGGTAAGTTGCTAAAGTATTTTCAGCGTCATTTAATAATTCCTCGTATAATTTTTCCCCTGGCCTTAAGCCACTATAGGTAATATTGATATCAATGTTTGGGATCATCCCATACAACCTGATCATTTTTTTGGCTAAATCTGCAATGACCACCGGTTGGCCCATGTCAAAAATAAAAATCTCCCCCCCATTTCCCATACTACCTGCTTCAAGTACCAATTGGCAGGCTTCAGGAATGGTCATAAAGTAGCGGGTAATATTGGGATGTGTTACTGTTAAAGGGCCTCCTTTTTCTATTTGATCCTTAAACCTATTAATTACCGAACCATTGCTACCAAGTACATTTCCAAAACGGGTAGTAATAAATTTTGTAGTTATATTTTTTTCACTCGATAAACCTTGAACATAAATTTCTGCCATTCGTTTACTTGCGCCCATTACATTAGTAGGGTTCACCGCTTTATCTGTACTTATCATTACAAACCTTTCTACATGGTACTTTACGGCTAAATCGGATACTATTTTTGTACCTATAACATTATTTCTTACTGCTTCAGTTGGGCACAACTCCATCATGGGTACATGCTTGTAAGCAGCGGCATGATAAACATAATGAGGTTTAAAAGTTTCAAATAAATTTTCGATTCTTTTTTCGTTGGTGATGTCTGCTAAAAAAGAAATACAATTAACATGAGTTCCTCTCTCTTTTAATTCTAATTCAATATGATGCAATGGGGTTTCTGCCTGATCACACATAATAATCATTTCTGGGGAATATGGAAGTAATTGCCTTACTATTTCACTTCCTATTGACCCTGCTGCACCAGTGACAAGTACCCGCTTCCCTTTTATTTGGGAACGTATTTGATTGTTATTAATTACAATTGGATCCCGTTCTAATAGATCTTCAATTTTAATACTTTGTAATTGATTGCTGCTAAATTTTCCTTCTGCCCAGCGGTCATAGCTAGGTACACTTAACACTTTAATATCATGATCCAAACAAAAGTCGACCAATTCATTTTTTCGTTTTGGAGGAAGCGCAAAGCTGGCAATAATTAATTCATCAATAGGCTGTAGCAGAACTAATTGAATAAAATCATCATAACGTATTACCTGAATTCCATTTAAATTTTTATAGGTTTTCTTTTTATCATCATCTATAAAAGCAATTATATTAATATTAACACCTCCATCATTTTCTAAAACACGTTGTGTTGCTACCCCCGTATTGGCCGCGCCAAAAATAACTACATTCTTCTTTTTCATATTATAGTTTTTGGCATAGGCAAATAAAAATTTAACAAGTACCCGATAGCTTACTAGTATTAAAAAGCTTACCCCTGCATAAACTATTACGACTACCGTACTTAAAATAAATTCCTCGCTATATCGAAAAGAAACACTGTTTACAATAAATAAAATAGCGGCAGAACCTATTATAGCTATACTTATTCTAAAAGCATCTTGTATACCCGTATACCTAACAATACCCGAATAGGTTTTTATAGAAGTAAACACTAAGCAATTCGTTATAAACACTAAAATAAAAGTGTTTAACACTGCTTGAAAGCTTAAACCTACTAAGGTTAAGTTTTGTTTAATAACAATAGCTATTAAAAAAGCAAACATCGAGCCCACAATATCTAATAAAAATATAATCCACTTAGGGACAATACTAAAATTTTTAAACATAATTCTGGTTTGATTTGATTTAAAAAACGGGGGAACTATATTTTTCTATGCGATAATTTTTTTATATAAATTCGAGAAAACTAAATACAAGAGGGTTAAAAAGCTTGCTAAAAATCCACCAAGCACCAACGATTTTATTTTACTTACTTTATCTTTTTCTAATGGGAAAATAGGTCTATCAATAACTTGTATTAATGGGGTTTCTTTTCTTAAATTTACTTTTGCCAATTCCAATTGAGTTACCAACTGTGTTAAAATGGCGGTGTTGGCCTGCACATCAACTTGCTTTCTTTTGCTTAGTGAACCTTTTACGTTTAAAGATGGATTCAAATTAAACACCTGGTCATTTGCAGAGGCTACTGCGGTAATCGCATTGCTTAATTCGGCACGTATACTATCAGTTTGCTTTTGTATAATTTCCACATTCAAACGCGACTTCTTACTTTTGGTTTCAATATAAAATTCAGAAGTTTCTTTAGCTAAATTTTCGCAAAATACTTTAGCAAATTTTTCACTTTCACTTATAACTTCAATATTGGTGATAGCAACTTTTTTATCTTTTTGATAAACGGTTAAGGATTTAAGATCGACCAAATTTTTATAAATAGTTTGTAAAATTGAATCTTGAAGCAATACAAAATTGGACCGATCTGCATTGGGTAAAAATTGAATATTTTTTAGTGCAGGCATGTCGCTCCACTTTTCCCTTAAATTATTTATTTGTATGTAATATTCAGCCAAGCTAAGGGTATCGCCATTGACTAGTAATGGATTTAATAAAGTTTTTTCTACCAAAAAATGGCTTTTCATTAGTTCCATTAAATTAGAACCCGCAAAAGCACCACCGCCACTACTTCCAAAATCAATACCAAAACTACTGGCTAAGCCCATGGCGCCACCTAAACCACCTCCACCCCCTTTGTCTTCTTCCAAAGCAAAAGTTAATACTGCCTTATAAGTGGGCTTTTGAAAACTGGCATATACCAAGCCAATGCTTGCGCCCAAAACACCTGCTAGTATAATAATTTTTCGCTTAGATTTTATGTAAGCTGCCCATTCTTTAAATTTTTGTATCAATTCCTTTAAAGAAATTTCATCATCAGCTAAGCTGCTTGTATTATTAATTAGTTGTTTATTTTGTTGTTCGCTCATTTTAAATTAATTATTTATTCAATAATTTAACCGTAGCTAAGGCTGCAATTACTTGAGCAATGACCGCTGTAAATGATAAAATAGTCGCCAAAGGCTTATCCTTCCTATCATTAGTTTCAGGGAGAATTACTTCAGAACCAGGTTGAATGGTTGGATTAATTCTAAAAATTCCAAAATGTTTGGTTCTATTACTTTTACCATTGGCATACACGACATATGCGCGGCCTCTTTTTGCATATTCACTTATACCGCCTGCTGCAGATATACAATCGTTGATATTAATACCAGCTCTGTAAACGATATTAGTAGGCCTTAATACCCCACCACTAATTTTAATTCGGTTGTCTACTTTAGGAATTACCAATTCATCTTTGTCTTTTAATACTAAATCATCTTCTGAGCCAGGATGCGCAATGATATAATTGATGTCAATGGCTATTTGATAATAATCATTGTTTAAATCATTCAATATTGAATTGATGGTATCCGTCAGATATTTTTTGTTGACATTTAGTTCGGTAATAGCATTAGAAGTACCCAATTGATTTTGTATATCATTTTTTTCTGTTGCTTGTTGTGTTTTTAATTTTCTTCTATAAGCTTCTTCGATACTTGTTTTAGTTTCATCGGCTTTTAGCGTATCAATAATATGTTTGCTTCTTTTTATAAAAGCACCTTCCCCATAAGCATCCCGTATTAAACCCCCTGCTCTAATAACCAAATCGCTAACTCTTTCCACTCTAGATGTTAATGTATATTTTCCTACATTTTGCACCTGTCCGGTTACCGTGACTATTTCGGGGGTAGTAAAGCCCGCTTTTTTAGTAATGGTAATGACATCAAAAGGTTGCAATACTATATTTTCATGGCCGGGTGTAAAACTTAAGTCTCCATTAATTTCTGTTTTATAAATAGTGGAAACCAGGTTATTGTCTACTTTATTTTCAAACTGAACTATTCTTGCTACTTCAATACACTTATTGGCTGCATAATTAAAACCTCCTGCCATTAATATTAAATCTTTTACGGTCATACTGTCTAAATAAATATACCTACCTGCATTTCTTATTTCTCCTACTAAATCCACCGACAATGAATCCCTTAAATCTAATACTGAATTAATATACAATTCATCTTCTCTTTGCAATAAAATATTTTCTGTAATATCGTTTGTTAATGCTTTGGTTAAATTTATGCTGATGAGCTCTTTTAATAAATTGGGTTTGAAGCGAATCAATTGCGCCCGCCCTGTATAGGCGTCTTCTTTTAGTCCATCAGCTATTTTTATTAAATCAGCAATACGCATACCTGCGGATAATTCATAGACATCAGGTCTAAATACAGCACCAGATAATTTAACTCTATTTTGAAAACGATCTAAAATTTTAGAAACTATAAATACATCTCCTCCACTGGGTTCATATTTTTCAAAATCAAGTTTTGCTAAATCTTTTATTGATTTTTCTTTATCCGATTTTTGAACCACTTTTACTAATGCAGTATAAGCTGTATCATCAAAACCACCTGCATAGTTTATAAATTGACCAAAATTTTCTTTTCCTATTAATTCAAAAATACCTGGTCGTTTTAATTGACCTTTTATTTCCACTCTATTTTTATAGGGAGGTACCCGAATAACATCGTGGTCTTTCAAACCAATATTTTGCGACTGATCTCCATACTGCATAAAATGATACAAATCGATGGTCTTAAATAATTTATTATTTCTAATTAATTCAATCGCTCTGTAACTTCCAATTTCACTGGGTCCACCAGCCTCTGTTAATGCACTTAGCAAATTAGATAAAGAAGATATATTGTAATTACCACTTCTAGCTGCACCAATAATGGTGACTTGTATGGTTCTAATATCACCTAAGGTTAAAGCAATTTTAGACTCTCCAGTTGCAAGACTTGAATAAGCAGTCTTTGTCATTAGATTTTTTAAACGACCCATTGCAGCTTCAATGGTTAATCCTGCAACTTTTATTTGACCTACATTTTGTACTTGTATAAACCCTTCCTTGCTCACTGTTAAATCGTCGCTGTATTCTTGTACCCCATACACCACTATTTTTAATACATCATTAGGACCAATTTCATAATTTAAGGGAGTCGCTATATTTTTATTTTCTCCAAATCCGGTAACCTGATCATTAAACAATTCTGATCCATAAATGAGTGGATTGATTTTATTTTCTAGCTTTAATTTTTTTTCTTTTGATGTCGAATCTGAAAAAGTGTTTTGTTCATTAGAGCCGGTCATTCTTTTTAACGGGGAGCTGGCATTTGGCTTGAGCTTTTTTGCTGATGCTAATTTTGCTTTTAGTTTAGAAAATTCTGCAGAGCTCATTCCTTTGGCCATTGCTTGTTGTTCTACTTGATCAATACTCATGCCTGCTTGCAGCAATTGGGCTTGTATTTGAGCAATTTCCGTTTCAGTTAAAGCATCTACTTTAAAAGTACTTAAGTCCTTTGCTGTTATAAGGTTTTGTGCTTGCACTCCCACGCAAAAACATAATATCAGCAAACCAATAAAAAACAATTTCATTGAATAGAATTTTGAAGAAAAAGAAAAAAATTTAAAAAAGGATTTACACATTTTACAAGGCTTCGCCTTTCATTGTCACAGGGTAAATAGTAAGTAATTTAACATTTCGAATTATCTCTATATGTAATAACTTGATCCAACCTATAGATATATCTCTATTGAGTATATTCTAGCATTCTAATAGAAATTACTCCATTGTAGGTAGCAAAATCTAATATTTAGAAATAAATCTAAGTATTAAAAAAAACTTTACTTATCTAGAGACTAAAATCCAGTTAACTAATTAAAAATTAACACTTTATAAATAATTCAGGGGGGTTGGATTTATATAGCGGGGGAGCTAATATTTGAACTTCAAAACTAAGTGGTTTATTAGAACAAAACAAAAATAAAATATAATATTCATTGTAAATAATTTATAAATAATATTATTTTATTATATAATGTAGCCTTTTTAACAAAAAATAGCCATTATCTTATCCCAAAAGGAATAAATTTTCGGACTGCTACAGCAAAATAAAAAATGATATAATTCTTTAAAGTATAATCTGTTCCTAGGGCTTCGTACTGGTGAATTGTTGAATGTCTATATAATGGATCATGTCCATTTCCATAAAACACAGTTACCGACTTACCTAACGCAGCCGCTAAGGTAGCAGTACCAGTGGTTAAACAGTATACTCTTTTACAAGAAAAAATTAAATCACAAAGCTCAAATATATTTGCAGTTGCTATCTCTTTTTCGGCGGAGTAAATAGGTAAGGTTCTATTTTTTAGGTTCCGTAGTTGATAATTCACTTTTATATTTTTATTTTTAAACCACTCCTCTATTTTTTTTCCGGTACTTAATTTACCCGTAAATGAAATATAGTTAGGATCATAAACCACGGATTCGACCATATTGGACTGTCTAATGGGGGTATAATATATTTCTGGCTCGTGAAAACGAATACCGTCTTCAATTCCATACGCTAACATAATAGCGTCTAATAAATTTTCAGATTCCTTTATCTTTTCAGGAAAATGAAATACACCAGATGCTTCAGTAAAACCATCCAACCAAGGATTTAATTTCCATATAAGTGCTAAGGTATCAGGATGGCGATAAAAAGACTTTGTAGAAAAATAAACTTCATCATAAGCACCTGTTTCTTTTGCTATGCGGGGTAGATGGCTAAAAAATAGGTGATCTCCTAAGCCTCCTTTGTTAATTTGGATAATTAGTTTTCTCATTTAAATCTATTAATCCATTTACCAAAAAAATCTTTTTCCAACGCTAGTTTTTTTCTGAAATAGCTTTTATTTTCTAGTGTTAAAAATTGTATTAATTTTTTTTGATGAACAATAGACATCTCTTTTTGATACATTTCTAGAAATAATCGAACCAAAATAAATCTTTCCTTTAAATAATCATTATTACTAAATAATAATCCAATGTGATTTATGTAACGTTGAAATCGAGTTGCTCTTGTATACTTACTAATGCTACTATTTTTGTCATGTTGCCTATAAGCAATTAAAGGTTCATTAATAGAAAATGTATTTCCGAGACCATAGGCTAACATAGCCATCCAAGCGTCATGATTAAAACTAGCATGGATCGGCATGTTTTTTATATGTTGCTTCATAGATTCATTACACATTGTGGTACAACCTAAAACAAAATTTCCAAACAATAGGGTATCAAAATCAAGTTCATACTTATCATGACCTAATTCATTACGAAAAGAGTTATTTATTAATTTTCCATTTGCATCTATAAATTTTAAATCACTAAATATCATACAAGGTGCTGCTGGGTTTTCAATTCTAAGCATAGATGCCATGCTCTTTTCTAATTTATTTTCATGCCAAATATCATCCTGATCTGATAGCGCAAAATAATAACCATAGGGAACTTGACCAATAGCTTGTTTAAAATTTGCAACAAGTCCTAACCGCATTTCATTTTGATAACATAGCAACTTTCCAGCTGCTTGATATTTTTGTAAAATAATATAGGTTTCGTCTGTAGAACAATCATCAAAAACAATAAATAAATTTGGTGGTATCGTTTGTGCTTGAATAGATTCAATTTGTTCTTCTATAAATCTAGCACCATTAAAGGTAGCCATGACGACTGCAATAGGTGGTATATAATTATTGTTTAGAAACATCAGAAACAAACTGTTTTAATCGAAGATAGGATAATAAAAATTTGTTGTTAAAAAGAAACAGATGTATCAAGATATAACTAAAACTACAACTAACCACCCCAAGCAAAGTGATTATTAGTATATTATGAGTTAATATTCTTACCACAATTACAATAGGTATAAAGGAGCAAGCAGCAAGAAATGACTGTCTAAGAAATTTCCATGGATAGTTAAATTGATACGCCCTATTAGTATAAAAAAGATAAATTATAGTTACCCCAAACTCGGTAGCAATAGTCGCTATGGCTGCTCCTTTTTCTTGATAAATAGGTGAGAGTAGAAAATTTAAGGCCGCACTAATAAATAAGCCAAACAGCATGGCAATAAATATTTGTTTATTTTTTTCTGCAGGAATTAAAATTTGAAATGCGAAAAAGTGTCCAAACCCAATAAGTAGCGGCAAGACAGACATAATTTGCATGGGTAGGATACTTTTTGAAAATGCATCCCCTGAAAAAATAGCTATTATTTCAGGTGCCAATAAATAAGTTCCAAAAGCAATTGGTACAGTAAGCAAAACCAAAAAATAAAAAGAATGCACTAAAATTTTCTTTATCTCCTCCATTTTATTTTCTGCGAATTTTTGTGATAAGACCGGAATAAAAATGGTGCCAACACTCGTTACAAAGGGCAGTAGTAATTTAATAAATTTAATAGAAGCAGTATAAAAACCAACCGCCATCGGGTTGGCTAAAAAACCCAGCAAGAGCGTGTCCCATAAAGTATAGATACTTGAAGCGGCAGTTG
>Ga0114958_10002774_pt1 | contig 12899 bp, 9 predicted proteins | sample C_130208_EF_Meta_FD_89577 | JGI IMG/M metagenome (GOLD analysis project Ga0114958, IMG submission 89577) | Freshwater microbial communities from Lake Croche, Canada to study carbon cycling - C_130208_EF_MetaG | ecosystem: Environmental > Aquatic > Freshwater > Lake | place: Lake Croche, Canada... | reverse complement strand
GTTCTCCTGAATAATAAGTTGCATCATCAATCAAAATCATTTGAAACTCTGGCATATCATTTTTATTCACAACATACCCAAGAGTTAATATATTGTTATAATTTCCAAATGTTCCTGTCTGTAAACCAGACATGGTATAGTTTACGACAAAATTAGTAGTGTTTATGCCAGTTACAGTGAAAAAATTATACCCATAATCTTTTGAATTATAATTTGATAATCCAGAAGTCGAAGAAGTTAATCTACATTTTTCAATAAAGATTTTATCTCCTACTGAAAATGGAAAACTAATCTCTGTAGTGCCATATCCAGTTGTTATATATGGATATAATATAGGATCATTAACTAATTCAATTGTACCTATACCAGTAACAGCATCAGCATAAATTGCATCTATTTCATAACCATTTGAATTGTTATATGGAACAATTCTTAATGGTTCTTTTAATCCGAAGTCATTTTTTGAAATATTTACAGAAACAACAGATCCACCTTGAATTCCTGCATATATTTCAATATTATCATTTCCTATTATTTTTAATTTAGGAGGAGTATTATAATTTCTTCCAGATGTCAATATTCCAACATAATCAATTCTGGAAATATCTTTAATTATGCATACTGCAGGAATACTCAACTGTGGTATAATTGTGGGATCTGTTGGATAATCAAATCCATCTTTAATTCTATCAATTGATATTATTTTTCCAATTTCATCAGAAATTGGATATAAAATTGCACCACTCCCCGTTGTACTTGCAATTGAAGCAATTTGAGGATTTTTTGAATAAGATTTTCCTTTAGAATTGATTCTTATTTTTGATATTGAACCAGTAGTAGTAGTTGAATCAGTATCATAAAAAACTGAAGATATTCCTGTTATTTGTGTATATGAAACATATTCTGGTTTCTGATTTAAATTAAATTTAAATGAAGTTGAATTAATTCCTATGATTGACTGATTGTTAGATAATAAACTTTTTCTAATATCAATTTTATTATTTCCAAGTACTTCAGTATCATATGATATACGAAGAGCATCAACATCAAAATATGAGGTTGGAACAAAATTATAATAAAGTAAATTTGGAATATCTCTTTGATTAGTTGTTATTGTAACTACAATATCAGTTCTATTGATAGCTAATGTATTTGATTCTTTTTTGTCAATTTCAAATCTTTTTTGAAAGTTTTGGTCTTTATAAAATTCTAACCTTAAATTAGATAAAGATGAATCCGACACATCAAAAGTAATTATATTTCCTTTAGAGAAAGATAAAGGAGGATTTATGAGTGCGATACTATGAGTACCTATACCAGCAGAAGTGAATGTAATTGCGATTCCAACAGATGCATCATATGCATATCTTGACAACTGTATTTTATCTGGATTTTGCTTAAGTATATAATAAATTGATTTATCTGCTAATCCTCCAATATTTGTGATTCCGGAATAATATATTACTTTATCGCCTGTTTTTAAATTATTATTTGGAAGGTTAATTGTTGAAGTTGTCCCTATAGAAATAAAATTAGTAGAAAAACCAATCAAATCTGTTGTTATTTTTTTATTTTTTTTATCAAATCTGAATTTAATGTTTTCTTCTCTTGATGGAAGTATTGTAAAATTAATTTTATCACCACCAACAAGATTGTGAGGTTCAGAAGTTGTTACAATTCCTGAATAATTTTCGACTTTTCCGGTAATTATTGGGTAATATGTTGTTAGTGAATGAGAATAACCAACAGCAACATCATAGACAAACATTAAACAATTTAATGTCGTTCCAATACCAACAGAAGTAGTAAATCCTAAAGTTGAAATGCCAAGTAAATTGTCTCCAAAATTCACAGCATATACAATTTGTTTGTTATTTAATTTTATAAGTGATGATGTTGATTCTGAATATGCACTAATTCCAGCACCAGCAGAATAGTTATACATCAACGGTTGTCCGGTATAATATTTGTGATTTGGGATGTAAATGGATCTTGATGGAACAAATCTAGTGTTTATTGTGCTTGTGCCAATACCAACAATAGAATAAGTGGACCCAGATTGTCCATATCCAATAGTATTTGTTGGGTCAAAATAAATAGTTTTATTTTCTGGAATTACAGAACCAATCGCTTTTGGTTCAAAAAATTCAAATTTATTTGTAAGAAGTTTTACGCTTTCAATTCCTACTGTATGAATACCTCCATTTGATGGTCTACTGACTAAAATTTGAGATTTTTCTGCAACAATTCCAATAACCGTCATATATTCTGTACCAATTCCAACAGAATCATTTACTTCAAATCCAGAAGTATCTTTGACTGAAATATATGTCATTATTCCAGTCAGAGATGTACTCTGAAGTGTTTCCAATAAACCTGTTGTTTTTTGATTTACAGAAATAATTTTAGTTCCTTCTAACTGCAAAAGACCAATTGTTGATATGCCAGATACTATAATTTTATCTCCATTCACAAAATTATGAATAGAAGATGTTATTCCCACAATTTGATTTGAACTATTTTCCTTTAAGTAGAAAATAGTATCAGAAAAAGTTGTTACTCCAACGGTAAGGTTTGAAATATTTTTTCCATTTACTCTTGATATTTGAGCACTTACTCCTGTTCCGTCTATTGTATTGGCAAATTGAATTACATCGTTTACCGAATAGTTTGAACCAGAACTATCAATAAAAATAGAAGAAATTCCAGATTTTTTTATGTCTTTTACAATAAATTCTTGCTTTAAATTTGAAGAAACTTTTTTAAGAATTTCATAACCTGAATTTACAGAATCTATGTAGTAATTGCTAAAATTTCTAATCAAGTTATATTTTGATATGTTTTTGTTTTGTGAAAAATTTGGATCAAAGTTTTCAAAAACTGGAGTATCTTTAAACCTTTGACCAATAATATATGGATATAATGGTCTTAAAATGTTTGATACTATCTCAAATGTAGTAAAATATGCATATGTTCCATATGGATATTCTGGTGTAATACAAAATCTTCCATTATATTCATCTAGGTCTCCAGATGCGTCATATTCATGATCATTAATAAAAAATCCATTTGAAAAGTTATTTGGCCTAATGTCACCAGTGGGTAATGATTTTTTATTATAACTAGATGCAATTAGTTTAATGGTAGTATCAGTTAAACTTGCATATCCATAAGGTCCATAAATTGGATTTCCGTCGTATGCCCAACCTACAATTGGAGAATGTCTAAGTGGTGCATCTTTCTCTTGACTGTTATCTAAAATATTATCTGAAAGATTTTTTCTAAACTGTCTTGGTAAATAAAAATTTATTGGTTGTAAATTTAAACTCAAATCTGGAGATGGATATGCAATCGTTTCATCATCTCCACCATTGGTTTTAATTAAATTTTTATTTCTTTCAATTTGATCAATTTTCCATTCAAAAACATTTGCTACAAACTTTAAGTCGGTTCCTCTTCTTATTGCAGTTAATGTTGTATTTGATGTTGCATATCCAACTCCACCATCTACAATAGAAAAATTTGCAATTGATCCATTTTCAATTATTGGCTTCAAATCTGCATATTTTCCTTTGCCATATATTATGACTTTTGTTCCATTATCATAACCACTTCCGCCAAAAATAATTTGAACATCAGTAATTGTTCCATTTACAATTACTGGCTTTAATAATGCCTGGCTAATTGTAGATAATCCAACATTAGGTCTTCTGTGAAAATTAATAATGTCCGGACTTCCATAGTAATATCCTCCGTTTTCAATATAAACACTTTCTGCAGACCCTAAAACTACAGGGGTCAATATTGGAGTAACAATGTCAGTAGATCCAATGCTAGAAATTGTTTCTATATTAATTTCAATTGGAGGATAATAAAAAGTATGAGTTCCTATGCCCAATGAATCAAAATGAATATATTTTTTATTTAAATAATTTTGATTAGTGGAAGTAGTTCCTATTCCTGATTCAGAAAGTTTAAATTTATTTTGATCAACTACTGTAACAAGATATTCTGTTGTTGATACTAAACCAATAATTGGAGTATTTGTATAAGAATATCTTACATAGTCTCCATTTTTAAATCCATGATTTTTGGAAAAAATATAACTATCTTCTGTATTGATTCCAGATATTCCCATTCCAAAATTAGGATAAAGATCAGAAGAAACTTTAACAAATCTATTTGAATAGTTTTCTCCTTCATTTTTTACATAAATTTTAGTAATTGTATTTTTTGAATTTAAAGTAGAAAATTCATGGAATCCAGAACTAATACCAGTTATATTAACTGTATTGATGCCAACTATAGAATCATTTTTGGTTTTATGTAATTTTATTGATTTTAAATTTATAATTTTTACAAAATAATTAGATTTATCAATTAAACCAGGAATAGTTGCGTTCTCATTTGATGAATAAGTTACCTCTTCATTGTCGTCAAAATTATGATTATCTAAAAATGTAATTGTTTCGTTACTTGGGTCTATTGATGCACTATTAGATTTAAATTTAGAAATGATTTTTGACTTGACTAGATTTGTTTCTAATACGGCACCTTGTCCATTTCCACCAGAGATTGTTATATTTGGTTTTTTTTCATATCCAATTCCAGGAGAATTAATTTTTATTTCTTTAATTGACCCGGAAAGAATAAGATGTGCTTTACATCCATATCCAGATGAATCTGAAATGACAAGATTTGGTGCATTTATGACATCATAATCTTTTCCTGGATTTGTGACCACGATAGAATCTAACATTCCATAATAAATGTTTTCATCAAATAAAGTAGGAGAGTATATTTCTACTCCATTTGCAAGAACTCCTATTTGTCTATTAAATGTAGTTCTATTTTTTGGATCATCAAAATATTCAATATTATCATTTAATCTAAATTTCTTTAATAATTTTTGGTCTTTAATGATTTTATTTTCAAAACCAAGTCTATAAACTTCATCAGATACGATTTGGTTATTGATTTGAATATATTTTTGCGAAAAAACATCACTATTGCTATATGATAATTTAATACTATTATCATCTACTTTTGTTGCAAAATAGATTCCACTTGAAATACCTATAGAATTTGATTTATAGAAAATCTTATCCCCTGTTAAAAAGTTATGACTATTCAAATTTAAAATAGATGTTCCAGCCCCAATAGATGTTACAATTCCAATCGTAGAACTGCAAGTAATTTCATAATCCGGTAATCCAGAAAAAGCAATATACAAATTTTCTTCTTGTTTATCAATATAAGTATTTTGAATAGATGCAACTATAGATGAAACATTTGAAAAATTAGTTGAACTTGCTTTTACTAATGATCTCTTAATTTGATTTGTATTATTTAAGTTTAAACTTTTTGTTGTTGATATTACGAATCTATTTTTAATTTTTCTCTCGTTTCCATCTTCAACATCAATCACTGTTGCTTCAACTTGATCTTCTCCATCAATTGCATATATTTTTTGATTTTTATAAACAGTTAGATTGTCTTTTAGTTGTATTCTATATGTGTTGCTTGTGAGAATTTCAATAGTTTTGATATTATGATATGTTGGTATATTATAAATCCAACTTGTAAATTTATAATTATTTGAAATATTTTTTCCAAAAGAACTTAAAGATATTTTATCTCCTTTTCTAAGATTTGATGATTTTTCAAAATCAACATCTCCAATTAAATTAATAACTCTAAAATTAACTAAAGATGTTTCTTCTGGACCAACGTAAGAATAAGCTAATTTGTCTTCATATATCAAATCACCAAATTGCAAATCATAGATAAGACCCGTAACATTCAATAATTGAGTGTTTGTTTTGTCAGTATATTGTAATTCAATATTTCCAGAACTTGTTTTTGCAATTACAGTTCCAGAATATGAAAATCCAATCGTAGAATCAACATTAATTACTGTTGATTCTTTTGGAGTATATTCAATTACTTTTGTGGTTCCAGTAAACTCGAAATTATTAATAAAAGAAGTAGTATCTAAAGAAATTTCATATAAATTTTTACCTTCAACTGGTCTATATTCGACATTATAAATTGATGCAGAAGCAGTTCCACTGGAAATTTGTTGATATAAAGTTGACCCAGGAAGTAAAAGAGGATCATCTCCAGAAATTTTTTCTACTAATATATTTTTTGTTATAAAATAATTATTATCAGATGGCCTCAACATATATTCTTGAGGTTTGATTATTTCAATTTCTTCACCAAAAAGAACTTTAAATAAAATTTTGAAAGAAGCATCTGTCCCTTTTGTTGTATAAAAGTCTTTTGCTCTTGATAAAATATTTTTTAGAGAAGCTTCTGGGGTGAAATTTCTTTCCTCAAACCCAGGAAGAAAATGATATTTGAATTTTTTAAAAAATTCAAAAAAGAAAATAAAATTTAGATTATTAACATTTGATCCAGATAAATGGTCATTTGCTAAAGTTTTTGTGAATGATAAAAATTCAGGATTATTATTTTTTTGAAAACTTTCAATTCCACTAAAACCACGAATACATCCTAGAAAAGAATTTTGTGTCTTTGTACTGTAAGTGATAATTTCATCATCAATTTTTAATAAACCATACTTATCTGGATATCCAATTGTATGAGAAACATAAATGATATCATCAAATGATAAAATGTCCGAAACTAATTGAGATGGCAACTGGGCATCAATTAAAGTTTCATTATTAAAATTTTCAATACTTTTATATTTTGCCAAATTATCAGACAAATCAACAACACCAGTTTGATGTTCTTGCGAAATATAATACTGATTTAAGAACTCTTTAAATAAAGGAGATTCTTCATTTAGAAACTCTGGAATTTGAGAATCTAAAATATGATTGATTTTAACTCTTTTGATCTCAGACATTTATCTTGTGTAGGGTCCATTTAAGTAACTTGAAGTTGAAGTATATTGAGTAGCTGAAGTATTTTCTCCAGATTCAATAATATCTTCTATAGTATTTACCACACTATTTGAAATATCTATTTGAAGGTATATATCTTTTAGTGCAATTATATCATTTGATTCTGGAGATGCTTCAATTTGAATAACACCAGATTCAAGAGATGTCGAAATAATATTAATTACGTCCAATATAATTTCTCCATTTATATAATCAACTTTTCCAGCATTGCTTTTTACAATTACTGGAAGATTGTCTACAAGTTTGAATAAAACAAGTTTTCCGGAAGAGGTTGAAGTTGGAGAATCTGTAATATATAAAGTTTCTGTGAATTCATTAGTCTTAAATCCAGAAGATTTGATACTATAGTCATTTGTTTTCTGATGAAATTTATTACCAAAACATAATTCATAAGTTGCAAATGCATTAAATGCTGGTTGCAAATCTCTTCTCATTTTAACTTTTGTAATATTAGATGTAATTGCTTTATTTGTATTATCAATTAGTGTATTTACTTTGCTATATTTAAATCTTCCACCAAAATTGTTTACATCTGTAGATTTTGAATATGTAGTTAAAGTATTAATAACTTTATTGCGAAGTAAACTTGAATCTGCAGTAAATGACTTATTGTAATAAATTGTTGTGTCTATTTCTACATAAAGATATTTCAAATCAATAATTTCTGGTTTAATTCCAGCAATGCTATATTGTTTTAATTTTTTCTTAATGTCATTTTTGGTGATCTGAGATAAAAAACTTCCATTTCTTGGTTTGATTGAAATGAAGACCTTTCCATATTCTGGTGGATCTAACTCATCTCCACCATATGCAGTTACTGAATCTACATTAGTGTAAAGATAAGGAATTAATGATTTATAATCATTTGCTGTGACCGCTCTATATTGTGATGCATAAACTCTTGGGGCAAGATATTTGACAGAATCTACTGATTCGATGTCATCTCCATTCTGAGACGACATTTCGGTAGATAGAAGAGAAATTCCAGAAGTAATATCATTTCCATTATTGTCTACAAGAGATCCAGAAAAAGTAAAATTGGATGCTCCATTTGCATTTTTTCCGTTAGTTACAATATATGAAATAGTTATAGTGCTACCGTTTTCTGGTTTTTTTCCAAACAAATTATCACCAAAAAGAATTTCATATTTTTCGTCGTTTATTTCCTGAATTAAAAATATTTTAGAATTCTTATCAATATTTAAAATATTATCATACAGTGAATATTTTTCGGTTGAAGTTAAAGTTACCTTTACATTAATTGTAGAAGTATCAATATCAGAGTTATTTAAAATGTATCTTTGATTTGGTTGACTATAATCAATTATAAAACTTTTAGTTAGATATGATCCTTCATAAATTGATAAACTATTAAAATATGCAATACCAGAGTTATCAACTGTAACTGTTATGTCTGAAGGAATTGAAAATATATAATTGCCCGATTGAACAGCACCTAAAGCAACAATTCCTGCATTAAGTGTTACTGTTCTTGAATTTAAATTTCCAGTATCTACTGCAAACGAAATCTTCGATTCTGCTGATCTTTTTGATCGTGGAATATAACCAATATTTCTTGCAAGAGAAACAACATTTTCTCTTAATGTTGCTGAATCAATGAATGATTCATTCACCTGCATATTCGTATTATATGCAGTAATATAACTATTGTAAGCTAAAATATCTATTAAAATTGAAAAGTTAGATCCCTCAAAATCGAAATCAGTAAAATTTGAATCAGATCTCAGATAATCTTTAATCTGAGATCTTAAATCATTAAAATCTAAATTTGTAAATTGATTGAAGGACATTATGCTCTTGTTGGTTGTAAAATAAATTCTATATTTTGTGTTGGAAATGGTAAACCAACAATATCATAGGATATACTAATATTTAAATCATTTGTGTCTACTGGTTCATCAACATCAACACTTCTCAATTTAATTCTAGGTTCAAAATTATTCAGTAATGATTTGATTTCTTCTTGCAGAAATGAACCCATGCCCGTGTTTTGTAATTCAAAAATCGAATCTTCTATTGATGTTCCCAATAAATTATTAAAAAATCTCTCACCAATACGAGTTCTTACAAGATTCATTACAGACATTTTAATAGAATCCTCATTTCTGAGAATAGTCAGATCATTTGTAACTGGATGCCTCGTAAAAGACAAACTGATGTCTTTAAAACTACGAGAAATTGTTACTGCCATTCATTTTTTTCTCTTTTATATATCTATAATACTTTTACCAAATTTTTCCATAATTTGGTTCAGTTCCATATTCCCAATCATCATAGTCTTCATCATTACGAATTATTTCGTGAAGATCAGTTTGCTTTTTTAAGTTATGTTTTGGCGCTTTATCATGCATAACTTCTTGAATTACTCTTTCGGAAGATTCTGAACGATAATCTGTAATCAAACTCGTGGTTCCCCACATTTGACGCATGTATTCTCTGTCTCTATCGACTGGTAAATTTGACATTTTTGGCTCCTGTTTTAAAAATAAAACAGAACTTTTATAATGGAGGTTGCTATCTCCAATTTTATTTAACGATTTAAACTTCTAATTTTATAATTATACGAATTAAAATATTTTAAAAGTTCAATTGCAACAATTTTTGGATTTCCTTCCCCACAAGTGTAAATGTCAATTGCAATGCATCCTTTTTCCGGCCATGTGTGCGCTGAAAAATGACTTTCCGACAATGCAATCACAATCGTAAGACCTTGTGGTTCAAATTTATGAGTAAAGATATTTAAAATAGTCATCTTTGCACGAGAAATCCCCCTTTGGATTACTTCCAATAGGGGGATTGTATCATTTAACAAATCATGTTTGACATCATATACCTCTAATAAGAGGTGATTGCCCATAGAAAATTGTTCCAATAATTATGAAAGTAAAAATTTATTTATTTTAATTTAAATTTGTAATTTCATACATGTAATGATTGGATGTTTCTATTTTTCTTTTATTTTCGATTGAATATACTGTTAAATCAATTTCATATCCAGGATTTTTGTCTATTCTATTAAATGTCCAGGCATTATCGTACCAAATAATACGATTATTTGGGTATGCATAGTAATTTCCAGTTTCTACTTTAAATAAATGAGCACATTTATGTTCAGGAGTCTCTGAAAAATTAAGATCAGTGACTCCTTTATTTTCCCATGACCAATCAAGAGTAAACATATAACTTCCAATCACTTTTCTTCCATCAGGACGAATTAATTCTGCTTGTAATCCAGCAAGACGAGAGCGTTTCTGAACGTCAATATATGGCGAAAAACAATCCCAGTACATAATATCTTCCAATGGTTCAATTGGAGCATCTAATTTCCAGCAAAAAGCATGAAGAGGTCTACGAGTCCAATTTACACCATTTTCAAGAAATGCTTCAAACAAAGGAACTCTTTTTTCAATACTAGCAACACAATGCACAACACATTTGGTCACTTCGCCATGTCCCTTTATATGATTAAAAAGAAATTCATTACGGATATAGCAGGACCAATCTGGAAGGCTGTGATTTAGATAAGCCATACTTACCGTCCTTGACCTCGATACTTTTTTCGAGCGGAATTCCGACTTGTTTTTGAATACTTTGTATTCTTTCCTTGTCCTTGAAGTGTATTCTTAGGTGTACTATCAATCTTTTGATCTTTCTTATTCAGTGCCATTTCAAATCTTCTCCTTTTTGGTTCAAAAAACGGTTTTTGACGGGATTTTTGCGCGAGTTTTATAAAGACATCATAAGAAGCAGTTCATATAACGTCTCTGAGGTATAAAAAACACCTCTATAAGACTTGTTTAAATCTTATAAAGGTATTCTAAGACAAACCATTGAAAGAGTCAAGAAATGTCTGAGAGATATATCTCAGATCACTCTAGTCTTTTCATGTCCTACACGAATCTGAGGATCACACCAAATCTCATAACCTGCATCTTTTGCATCTAGACAGAATGAAACATCCTCTCCACACATATCTTGTACTTCACCAGATTCAAAGACTTGCATCTTCGGAGCAAACCAAGGATATTCAAGATTTTCAAATACTCCATTCTTAATCAGTACCCAACCAAATCCAGTATAATCAACTGTAAATGGCTTGCGGCGCTTGCTCATTGTATCTAAAGTTTCATGATTCATTACTCCCCCATTGCCTCTAAAATCCTCTTCATCCAACCAATGAGCAACTGAAGTAGTATGACCATCCTCTGTACAATACCACCCTGCTGCAATGTCCTTATCCATCGCTACCAGGCGATAGAACTTCTCTGTATCAAACACAATATCACTATCAATCCATAACTGATAATCATACTTTAGTTTTCCATCCCAGGGAATCTGCTTTGGACCTCTGAGAACATTTGCACCAAGACACTTGCAACGTGCAAAGTTCACCATGGAAGAATAATCCTGTGATATTTGAATGCTTGCACCAGATTGCACAAGATCAAAACATAACTGAACAAAATTCTTCAAATAAGTATACGATACTCCTCGACCTGGAAGGCAAAATACAACTGATTTGCCTTGAATCATTTCCTTGGCCGCCTGCAAATTAAAACCATCTTCTGAAGATGAACTTCTTGGCGCCGCTGCTTTTACCGTAAATCCTTTTGCCATAAAAATTGAAATAGTAACGTTTACATTCTACCACCGCAAATCAAATCTTGCAAGGTGGATTTAATTTATTTAGTGTAACTTCAATGTCGTTGTCATTTCCCCCAGAAGTCCATACAAGTCCTCTGATAAGTTTCAGATTCTCCTGTAAGTCATTCTGAGAAATATGACATAATACTTTCGTACCTTTTACATTAATGTTATACGTATTCATCTTCTTCTATCTTTCGGAGTAACTCTGTCAGGTCCTCTCTCATTCTATCATTAATTACTAATATCTTATCCGTATCCAATCTATGTTGAATCGTCTCAATTAGTATGTCCTTTTCAAATTCGTCAAACTCTAATTTCATTTTTTTCTTGTTTTTTTGTCTTCAAAAAATATATATGTCTAATGGATTTTTAAAATACTCACAGTCTCTCTCAAACATACCCATATATAAAAACACTCATCCCTTAAAGTAATTGTGGTGCCCCACCATCTCTCATATAATGACCTTTTTGACATATTTTTTTCCTCGGAAATTTTTTTATATAACAGGTAAACCCCTCAACGATTTCAAATGGACTCGTAATCACTCACTCGTTTTTGGTCCGTTGTAGGTTAGGGTAGTTTGCCTTTTTTATATCGGGGCATCGGTTTATAATAATAAACAACCGCACATCATAATAACTGTCATTTAGAACTGTTTGATTGTAATGACGAACTATACCCAGGGTATAAGATATACGAATAAGTAGTATTTGATATTATACATAACTGTTTGATTATAATGGATAACTATACCCAGGGTATGAGACACGAAGTGTTTCGGAGGTTGTGTAAAGAACTGCTGCCTCATAGTAACTGATAGAAACTGTTCGACAGGAATATCATACTGCTGTTTGCACGAAATGTCAACACTACCCAGGGTATGATAATCAAACAGTACTGGGGGTAAGCACGAACGTTTTCCACAGTTTTATATAAGTTTTCCACAGATATTCAATAGTTTTCCACAGGGTAAATCTTATAAACTATTGCAAACACTAGAACAAACTTATAACCTGTGGAAAACTCATAACGAAGTCATTGTATTGTATTGTCATAATGACGAACAACCTGTGGAAAACTATTTTTCCACAGGCACGAAGTATAGGAAGAACTAATGATACTTGTCAGTATTATCAGTTCTTGTGGGGTTGACAAATAAACTGTGCTGTGTTATAATTAACAGGCTAAGACGACAATAAGATCTTATAATAATCTATAATAACACACATTACTCTATAAGATCTTATAATACTCTATAATAACACACATTACTCTATAATAACACATATAACATC
>Ga0114958_10002770_pt1 | contig 12926 bp, 11 predicted proteins | sample C_130208_EF_Meta_FD_89577 | JGI IMG/M metagenome (GOLD analysis project Ga0114958, IMG submission 89577) | Freshwater microbial communities from Lake Croche, Canada to study carbon cycling - C_130208_EF_MetaG | ecosystem: Environmental > Aquatic > Freshwater > Lake | place: Lake Croche, Canada... | reverse complement strand
CTTTTATGATAAAGGAATACCTTGTCATGTTTAAAGATTAAAAAGCCACAGATTTGAAATGGGAATGAATCAATTAATCTGTGAATTTGTGGCTAATTGCTTTTATGATAAAGGAATACCCCGTCATAACTAAAAATTAAAAAGCCACAGATTCACAGATTTGAAATGGGAATGAATCCATTAATCTGTGAATTTGTGGCTAATTGATTTTATGATAAAGGAATACCCTGTCGTGATTAAAGATTAAAAAGCCACAGATTTGAAATGGGAATGAATCCGTTAATCTGTGAATTTGTGGCCAATTGCTTTTATGATAAAGGAATACCTTGTCATGTTTAAAGATTAAAAAGCCACAAATTTGAAATGGGAATGAATCCGTTAATCTGTGAATTTGTGGCTAATTGCTTTTATGATAAAGCAATACCCTGTCGTGATTAAAGATTAAAAAGCCACAGATTCACAGATTTGAAATCGGAATGAATCCATTAATCTGTGAATTTGTGGCTAATTGCTTTTATGATAAAAGCAGCGTCTTTCTATCAGAAATTCTCCGCCATGGTTTGTGTGTTCACAAACCACAACTACTTATTTTGTTTCTTCTACGATTTCTGCGTCTTGAACATCATCGGTGTTATTGTTATCAGCTGAAGACTGAGCACCTGCACCACCTTGACCAGGTTGCTCGTTCATTGCCTTATACAACTCTTCACTTGCAGCCTGCCATGCGGCATTTAGCGCTTCAAGACTTGAATCGATACTAGCCATGTCCTTTGCGGCATGAGCGGTTTTCAATGTCGCAAGGGCATCTTCAATCACTGATTTCTTATCGGCAGGAATTTTATCGCCATAATCTTTCAATTGTTTTTCGCTATTGAAAATCTGACTATCGGCCATATTAATCTTCTCAATTTCTTCACGAAGCTTCTTATCAGATTCCTCATTCATCTTCGCATCGTTTTTCATCTTTTCGATTTCTTCTTTACTCAAACCGCTACCAGCTTCAATACGAATATTTTGTTTCTTACCGGTTCCTTTATCAGACGCACTTACTTGAATGATCCCATTCGCATCAATATCAAAGGTCACCTCGATTTGCGGAACACCACGTGGCGCCGGTGGAATACCATCGAGGATGAAACGGCCCAGATTCTTATTATCTTTTGCCATAGGGCGTTCGCCTTGCAATACATTGATTTCAACACTTGGCTGATTTTCGGCAGCCGTAGAGAAGGTCTCTGATTTCTTCATCGGGATTGTTGTGTTACTTTCAATCAATTTGGTAAACACACCACCTAAAGTTTCAATCCCTAATGACAAAGGTGTTACGTCTAATAACAACACATCTTTCACTTCACCACTCAATACACCGCCCTGGATAGAGGCTCCAATCGCAACCACTTCATCAGGGTTTACGCTTCGATTAGGTTTCTTACCGAAGAATTTTTCTACTACTTCCTGAATCTTAGGGATACGAGTACTACCACCAACAAGGATTACTTCATCCAAATCTTTCGCTTCGATACCAGCATCTTTCAAGGCTTTACGACATGGTTCTAAGGTACGTTCAACCAATGAATCAACCAATTGCTCAAATTTCGCACGAGTCAATTTTTTTACTAAGTGTTTAGGTACATTATCGATCGCTGTGATATAAGGCAAGTTGATTTCTGTTTCTGTTGCGGATGACAATTCAACTTTCGCTTTTTCAGAAGCCTCCTTCAAACGCTGCCAGCTCATAGGATCTTTACGCAAGTCGATATTTTCTTCGGCTTTGAATTCGTCAGCTAACCAATCCATCACACATTTATCAAAGTCATCACCACCGAGATGTGTATCACCATTAGTTGATTTCACTTCAAATACACCATCGCCCAATTCAAGTACCGATACATCGAACGTACCACCACCTAAATCGAAGACAACTATTTTACTATCATTATTTTTCTTATCCATACCATACGCCAAGGCGGCAGCGGTAGGTTCGTTGATGATACGCTTTACAGTCAATCCTGCAATCTCACCGGCTTCTTTGGTTGCCTGACGTTGTGCATCATTAAAGTAAGCAGGCACGGTAATAACCGCTTCTGTTACTTCATGGCCTAAGAAATCTTCTGCGGTCTTCTTCATCTTCTGAAGTACCATCGCTGAAATTTCCTGTGGAGTGTACAAACGACCGTCGATATCGACACGAGGCGTATTATTATCTCCTTTTACAATCTTGTAAGAGCTTTGCTCGATTTCACCGGCAACCTCATCAAAGCGGCGCCCCATAAAACGTTTGATACTCATGACGGTGTTCACAGGGTTCGTGATTGCCTGACGTTTTGCAGGATCACCGATTTTGCGTTCTCCATTTTTCAAAAAGCCAACGACCGAGGGGGTCGTTCGTTTTCCTTCGTCATTTGCAATGACGACAGGCTCATTTCCTTCCATCACACTCACACATGAGTTTGTGGTTCCTAAGTCGATTCCGATTATTTTTCCCATTTTATTTGTTTTAATTGTTTCAGGACTGACTACTCAATGATTATGCCAAGGCAATTTTTAGCTATTTTAGTGGCAAGACTGTCAGATTTATAGAACTTTTGACACAAAAGCGTGACGTTTTGATGATTTCCCAATAGAACTATTTAGATTGTGACTTGTCAGGTAAGCACATTACCTAGCATGCCAATGAAAAATTCTTAAACCAACCCTTCCTACTTCAAAGGTTCATTGCTTGAAAAATCGAAAAACGTTATTGATCTTGTTCAGTGCATTGATCTACGCCAAGGCACTTTTGAATACATCCGATATCGTTTGATATATGTCATGACCGTTGCTTGAATTGATGTCTGAAAATTACTGCCTACTTCTGCACATTCAACTGAAAAGCTGCCGTAATAAGGAACTCATACAAATGATATTGGATATCCTTGTATTGTTGATAAGCATATTCATAATGGACAGGCGATTTAAAAAGAGGCATCGGGTAATAACGCACGGCAAATGTGAAGGAGACATTGCGTGAATCTTGTCTGAAACTACTATTGATCAATTTATTACCTAGCTCCAGAAATGGATGAATGGGTTGCGACTTGAAGATAGTGTCGCTTGCGTAATTGATGCTAGCATTGCCGTTTTTGCTATAGATATTGTAATTTGTGTGACCTCCAATACCCAATCCGAGATAAGGCAGATGAGTAAGAAATTCGCGTTCAAACTTAAAACCGGCGCGCACTCGTAACCAATACTCAGCCATTTCGATCCCCGTTTTTTGACCATTGCTATATTCATAAAATGGAATACGACGAAAGCCGAAACCCACGCCAGCTCCACCCCAAAATATATTGTCATTGTGCTTATTATAATCAATAGAAGTAGTAGGTAGAAAAATTACGGTAGCATTTTTACTTCCCTGTATCTCTGATTTGCACCACGTATTGGCAATGCCTAAGGTAAAACTAACACTGTGGGTGACCTGAGAATTAGCACCCAAGGAAAACAACACGATAAGAAACAATAAAGCGAATCTGAACATAGCTGTGAAACGTAAAATCATATGTAAAAGTATGAAACACGCTGTAAACTATGCCTTTATAATTTGTAGCCTGTTTTATTTCAGTCCTCATAATTCGGTATTACTTTAGCGACAAATTTTTTAGATATGAAGCATGCGTATATTTTTCCTGGTCAGGGATCTCAATTTACCGGAATGGGCAAAGAACTTTATGACAATAACGAGCAAGCCAACGCCTTATTCAAGCAAGCCAATGACATCCTCGGATTCAGCATTTCAGATATAATGTTTACTGGCACCGCCGAAGATCTGAAACAGACCAATGTGACACAGCCTGCTATCTTTCTGCACTCGGTTATCTTGTTTAAAGTCACTGAAGGTATAAAACCTGATATGGTGGCGGGACATTCATTAGGTGAATTCTCTGCCTTGGTAGCGAATAATACACTCACCTTTGAAGATGCCTTGCGTCTTGTGTCGATGAGGGCCAATGCGATGCAAAAAGCCTGTGAGTTAAACCCATCCACGATGGCTGCCATCCTTAATTTGGATGATGCGAAAGTCGAAGAAATTTGTGCATCAATTACCGATGAAGTAGTGGTAGCAGCGAATTATAATTGTCCGGGTCAACTGGTCATTTCAGGTAGCATCAAAGGCATAGAGATTGCGTGTGAAAAAATGAAGGAAGCAGGTGCCAAACGGGCCTTGGTGCTTCCGGTTGGAGGTGCCTTTCATTCGCCGTTGATGGAACCTGCTCGACAGGAGTTACAGGCTGCGATTGAAAAAACATTGTTCTCGGTGCCTTCTTGTCCGGTGTATCAAAACGTAGCGGCGAAGGCAGTTTCTAATCCGGATGAAATCAAGCAAAATTTGATTGCTCAATTAACAGCGCCTGTTCGTTGGACACAAAGTATTTTACAGATGCACGAAGACGGTGCCACTGAATTTATAGAATGCGGACCGGGTAATGTCCTTCAGGGGCTTGTAAAAAAAATCATCAAGGACGCGGTGACCTCCGCTATGTAAATTCAATGTAGTTTTTGAGCCTAAAATAATTCTTCTATGAATAAACAAGTCAAGCAGCTATTGATTGCCGCGGTTGCTCTTTTTTGTGTTTCAGGGGCCGGAACCCTGATAGGCGCTTTAGCCAAATTACAACATTGGTATTGGGCCGGACCTGTGTTAATCATTTCTATATCAATACAGGCAGCAAGTTATATACTAGGCGGTATTGCATTGATTATGCATCTCAGAAAAAAATGATGCTGTCAGCGATGCGACTATAAGGTCACAAGCGTTAGCGATAGTAGTGAAAAGCCTGCACCACGCGCTTTGGCGTGGGCAGCCTTGCAACGGATAGCGCGCCCGAACGCCCAAAAAACAATCAGCTACTCGTAGCCTTTAGAAGGCTGTTTTGTATACCGCATCCATAAAATCTTCTTCAAAGCGATTAGCGTATGAATGGCAGTGATAGATATTCTTGCGAGCATTATAAGTATATTGTTCAGCCAATTTCTCATGATGTTGGGCCACATATTCGATACCATTGAGTATGGTTTCAATTTCCTCGTCGGTATGTGTTGGATGAATTGAAAGACGTATCCATCCCGGACGCGCAAAGAGATCGCCTTTATGCAGCCGATCGAGAATGGTATCGGATTGCTGCTGATCGATATTGAGCAGATAATGCCCATAGGTGCCTGCGCAAGCACAGCCGCCTCTGACCTGTATACCAAAATAATCATTCAGCAATTTCACACCAAGATTAAAATGAAGTCCATCGATATAGAATGAAATAGCGCCCACGCGATGTGTGAGATTTTCGGCTAGGATATGAAGGTTTTCGATCTTGGTTAATCGTGTAAACACTTGTTGAATGATGACTTCTTCACGTTTGAGAATATTCTCAACACCCATTTCTTTTTTTAATTTAAAGCAAAGTGCTGCCTTGATGCCCTGCAAGAAAGGCGGTGTGCCGCCATCTTCGCGATCTTCGACATTGTCGATATATTCGTGGTATTTCCAAGGTGTGGTAAATTTCACCGTACCCCCACCGGCATGATCAGGTATTGCATTCTGATAAAGTTTTTTATTCATCACCATGATGCCGGGCGTACCCGGGCCACCAAGAAACTTATGCGGCGAAATAAAAATCACATCCAATTGCGCATCCTCATTTTCGGGATGCATATCCATGTTGACATAAGGGCCTGAGCACGCGAAATCGACAAAGCAGAATCCGCCTTGCTGATGAATCATTTCGGCAATGGAATAATAGGGCGTAAAAATTCCGGTGACATTTGAACAAGCGCTCACAGAGGCTATTTTCAAAGGTCTATCCTTATATTGATCAAGGAGTTCGGCAAAGTGCGTTAAATCGACATTGCCCTCAGCATCCGGATTGATTATTTCGACATCGGCCAGTGTTTCGAGCCAAGATGTATGATTAGAATGATGTTCGATATGCGTAACAAAAACAATAGGTCGTTGCGCTTCATCAAGTTGTTGAAAGGTAGTCAAAAAATGTTGCGCTTTTTCGGGAATACGTAGCCCAAGAATCCGTTGCAATTTATTAATCGAATCGGTCATCCCGGAGCCAGAAAAAATAAGGGCATCGTTTTCGTTCGCATTCACTTCGCGCTTGATATAATGTTTTGATTCGTGATACATACGAGTCATGAGTGTGCCTGTAATTGAGGTTTCCGTATGTGTATTGGCACAAAAGGGAGCAATCTTTTCGCTCATCATCTTTTCGATAGGAGCATAGAGTCTGCCGCTAGCAATCCAATCGGCATAGATCATCGTTTTTTCACCTAACGGCGTCGGAAATGTCTGTTGGATACCTACGATATGATCCCTAAATTTTTTAAAGTATTCTGCTGTCATTTTCTGTCTTGTCAATGAGGCCGTGAAAGTACGATTTTAGCTATTGATGAGCAAATGAAAGCGTTTTGCACTTACATTTGCGTTCCTCATGAAAGAGATTTCAAACCGCTCCGCTGCCTTCCATTTTGCCATTGAACAACGATTCACGGCTGGGATGGTATTGCTAGGTACCGAAATTAAATCATTACGACAGGGCAAAGCAAGTTTCAATGACAGTTATTGTTTTATCGATCATGGCGAATTACTAATCAAGAGCCTGCATATTGCCGAGTACTCTCATGGCACTTCTAATAATCATGATCCGGTCCGTGACCGCAAGCTATTGCTGACGCATAAAGAAATCCGAAAAATTGAGAACAAGACCAAAGAGAAAGGCTATACCATTGTGCCTTTGCGGATATTCTTAAGTGAGAACGGCTATGCTAAAATTGAAATAGCCCTAGCAAAAGGTAAAAATACCTACGATAAACGACATACCATCAAAGCCAAAGATGCCGATCGTGAAATGAAACGCGATTTGAAAGAGTAAGATATAGCGCTATCTATACGCTTCTTCAACCTTTTTAAAATCTATGTCAATAGCGCGCGATAGTTGATTCATATTTTTTATCAACGTACAACAAAAGCTGTTTTTCAATACTGCCTTATTAATATTTTCCTCTTCTTTTTAGAGACAAAAAATCCTATCTACGTTGATTTTTCCCCGCTGGATAAAGAAAATGCTTGCTGGATAAAAACCGCTTTTCTGAAAAAAATAGGCATTCTACATTTACTCCACAAACAAGTAAAATGGACAGAGTGATACTAGGACTATTTTTAATGTTGACACAACATACAATGGCACAGAATATTTCATTAGGCTGGGTAGAAAGTTTTCATGGCACCAATCAGGAGGTTGGTAAGGCCGTTGTGAAAGATGCACAAGGCAATGTATACACCACAGGTTATTTTCTCGGCACCGTTGATTTTGATCCAGGTATAAACATGTACCCATTAAGCTCGAGCGGACAACAAGATATTTTTATTTCCAAACTTGATATGAACGGACAATTTTTATGGGCTAAACGTATCGGCGGCTCAGGCAATGACATATCAAACGCCATCACAATAGATATGGAAGGCAATATTTATGTGACAGGCTTTTTCAGAAATACGGTCGACTTTAATCCGGGTGTCGGCATGTATTACCAAAGCACTTTTGCGGCCGGCAGTCAAGATATTTTTATTTGCAAACTAGATTCATCGGGTCATTTTCGTTGGGCTACATGTTTTGGAGGAAATGGATATTATGATTCTATTGGAAATCTCTATCCTGCGGTGTCAGTTGGTTACGATATTAAAACGGATGCGTTCGGTAATGTGTATAGCACAGGAAGCTATCTGGGCTCAATTGATTTTGATCCAGATGCGGGTATCAATATTCTAACGTCACTTACAGTACCTAACATTTTCATATCTAAACTAGATACCGCTGGGCATTTTGTGTGGGCACGAAGTATGGGTGATAACAAGTTGGGCGATGAGGCCTATGCTATTTCATTAGATGACTCGGGTAATGTGTACACAACAGGTGTCTTTGGTGATACCGCAGATTTTGATCCCGGACCAGCCACGTATCAACTTATTTCAAGTGGATATAATCAGGCGTTTGTATCCAAGCTAGATTCATCCGGACATTTTGTTTGGGCAAAAAATATGGGTGGACACACAATCAATGATCAAGCTGCTGGTCGTTGTATTGAAGTTGATGTTCATGGCGATATCGTTGTTGGGGGCCATTATAAGGGAGGAGGCGATTTTGATCCGGGTAATGGAATAATCACGTTTGCATCAAATGGCAATTATGATATGTTCCTAACGAAATTGTCTTCACAAGGCAATCTGATTTGGTGTAAAAGCATTGGAGGTACTTCCAGCGACCAATGTACTTCAATTAGCACCGACCTAAGCGGAAATGTGTATGCGACAGGTTCGTTTAGTGGGCAGGTTAATTTCAATCCAACAGTTGGTACATCATTATTGAATTCATCAGCCGGCGGCACCTCAGATATTTTTGTGCTTAAATTAAACACATTAGGCCATTATCAATGGGCATGCAGTATGGGAGGAACAGGCAATGATGCAGGCAATGCCATACGAACAGATCAGTCTGGATCACTTTTTGTAACAGGTTATTACAGTGGTTTAGCTGACTTCGATCCAACCATTATTGAAGCGAATGTAATGGCCTCAGGAGGCTTTGATATTTTTCTACTAAAATTAATACCCAATAGCATGGTCTTACCATTAACTATCATACGATTCTGCGGCACTGAAGCGCAAGCGGGCAATTTACTTACATGGGAAACGGGAAACGAACTGAATACTGATTACATCGAAATTCAGAAAAGTAGGGATGCTAAAAATTTCTCGACCATTGGCATGATAGAATGTGTGCTGCACAATACTCCGCATTCTAGCTACTGCTTTATGGATAACAGAAAACAAGATGGTGTCAATTATTACCGTCTGAAACTAGTTGACTTAGATAAGCAGTATCAATATTCAAGCATCATCTCGGTTGTCAATGACGAAGGGCCTCCAAACATCGTTGTGTACCCTAACCCATGTGTAGGTGAACTGACTATGTTATCCTCTACGTATATTAGACAAGGTACTATCAGTCTGACAGATAGCAAAGGTCAACGCACCCTACTAAAAACGAATCTTACTGGAATATCATTCAAGGTTAATATTTCAAACTACCCAGACGGTATATACGCTATAGCGCTTGATGAAGATTGGCCTTATGCAATAAAACATGATAAACAGAAGGCCCATGCTGTCATGATTCAATTACGTAAATAGACTTTGGTTAGGTGTTACGTTAATACATAAAGAGATTTTAAGGATTGTTTTTGGGTGATTAGAAATGGTGAGCTGTGGGGGCTCACCTTTCTTCTTTATTAAATAGCAATTCCATGAACACTTAATCAACACGAATCTGCATCATAAATTATGCAAGGCAACGCTTATAGAGTTGAATAGTATTTTCTAATCCGAGATATAAGGCATCACAGACTACTGCATGACCAATCGAAACTTCTTGCAAGTGATGAATGTGTTTGGCAAAATAAGTCAAGTTATGTAAATCTAAATCGTGCCCGGCATTGATGCCTAACCCAAGCTTGTGAGCTACCGAGGCTGCGTTCAAATAAGGAGATAATGCTTGCTCTTTATTTTTTTCATAGTGAGATGCATACGCTTCGGTATAAAGTTCGATTCGGTCGGTGCCAGTTTCCTTCGCTTGCGTGATCATCATCTCTGACGGATCGACGAAGATCGACACCCTTATGTTGTTGGATTTAAAAACAGCGATGATCTCTGATAAAAAACTTTTTTCTTTTATGGTATCCCAACCATGATTGGAGGTCAATTGATTTAAATCATCAGGCACAAGCGTTACCTGATCGGGGCGAATATCAAGTACAAGATCGATGAATTTCTTTTCTGTTGGATTCCCTTCGATATTAAATTCAAGGCCTTTATCAGATCGAATTACCTTTTTCAATTCATACACATCTTGATATCGAATATGTCGTTCATCGGGCCGAGGATGCACGGTGATTCCGTCCGCACCAAAACGCTGACAATCGATAGCCACTTTGATCAAGTCGGGATTGTTTCCACCCCGGGCATTTCGAAGGGTCGCAAATTTATTTATATTGACAGAAAGCTTGGTCATAATAGTGGTATTGGGAAATGATGACAACGTGTAAAACTACGACATTGGCGCATAAAAATTATTGTACAAACAACCTTGCGCATAAAAAAATCCCATTCGAAATGAATGGGATTTTTTGAATATGATAGGTTAAAAACTTATTTCTTCCAAAGACCACGACCTAAATACCACACGAAATCTAAGCTAGCCGTTTGACGTCTTACATTGAAACCAACATTTGTTGTGTTCATTGTGTTGTTTGTTCCATCAGGATCATTTTTCATGCTATTCACACCTAAACCAGCGATATTAGCTTGTAAGGCAAATGCATTGTATGGAGTGAAGGCTAATCCGAAATTGATAGCACCACCAACACCACTTCTATTACCTGTTTCAGAAGAAACTGGAGTTGTTACAGCACCAGTTAAAGTATCTTTTTGATAACTTCCTGTTGATAAACCTAAGTCAGCTGCTGCGGTGAAAGAGAACCAGTTATTCAATGGGAAATATTTTTTTGCATAAACACCAAAGTTAACATCAGTATATTTAGTGTTTGTTTTGTTTAATACTGGAGCCTGATCGTAAATATCTTCAGTCTTACCATTTGTGATTCCAAAATTAACGCCTAATTCCAAGTTGTCAACCACCATGTAGCCAACAGATGGCGTAAAGTTAACAGCAGTTGTTTTTGTTTGAGCATCTCCATCTGGATCTTCTTTTGTAGAATTAATTCCGAAACCCATGTGAAGAGCAACATTACCTTGAGAGGTTGCGGTACGTGTTCTTTTTCTTTGCGCGTCTACTGATAAAGCAGAAACAATCATTAAAGAGAGGATAATTACTTTTTTCATATAATTTTTATTTTATTATTTATGGCCCAAAAGTATAACAAGTTTTTTATTTTTTAAAGCATTATTTTAACTTTCTTTGTAAATAAGACTAAATAAATGATTTGTACCTAATCTGTCATCGAACAAATAAAGCAGTTGCGATCGCACGCACACAAGTTTCAGTGCAGCAAATCGAATGGTATCATTGCAATAGAAAAATGTATAACAATAAATAATAGACACACATGAAAAAAGGATTAATCGTATTGGCAGTATTAGCTGCCTTGGTTTTATGGGTTTGGAGTTCATATAATGGACTTGTACCGAGAGATGAAGATGTTAAAGAAAAATGGGCCAACGTGCAAAATCAATATCAGCGACGTATGGATCTGATACCGAATTTAGTGAACACAGTTAAAGGTGCTGCCGATTTTGAAAAACAAACATTGACCGACGTTATTGAAGCGAGAGCAAAAGCGACGCAAATGAAGGTGGATGCTGGCAATCTAACACCAGAGAAATTAAAAGAGTTTCAGGCTGCACAAGGACAGTTAAGTCAGGCTATGGGACGATTAATGGTTGTTTCTGAAAACTATCCTGTATTAAAAGCCAATCAAAACTTTCTTGATTTGCAAACCCAATTAGAAGGAACAGAAAATCGAATCACAGCAGCACGTAATGATTACAATGCATCTGTCAAAGATTTTAATGTGAGTGTACGAAAATTCCCTATTAACTTATTTTCAGGTATGTTTCATATGAATGTAAAACCTACGTTCGAAGCAGACCAAGCTGCGCAAAAGGCGCCAAGTGTATCGTTTTAATTTCCTCTTTATTCATTCGTCTCATACCTAGAACATGTTTTTTTTAAGAACACACAAACCCTTTCTATCGGCTGAAGAAACCGAACAGATATTGGCATGCATTCGGGAGAACGAACATAGTACGTCAGGAGAAATTCGCTTATTTATTGAAAGCAAATGTCCGTATATGAATCCGTTGGATCGGGTTCGAGAATTGTTTCACAAACTTAAAATGTACGAGACGACAGACCGTAACGGCATATTAATTTATATTGCCTACAAGGACCAAGACTTTGCGTTATTTGGCGATAAATCAATCTGCGATAAAATCGAAGCGAATTTTTGGCAAGTAGAAAGCAAGCAATTGGCAAGTTATTTTAGCCGGCAAGATTATGCCAATGGTATTCTAGCGTGTATTCAACAAGTAGGCAAACAATTAAATCACTTTTTCCCTTGGAAAGGTGTGAAGAAAAATGAATTGCCTGACGAAATCGTGTTTGGCAAATGAGACAATCGAGCTATATAACACAACTTTTCATTCTCAGTATTTTTTTATTGATGGTTAAACCTGTGTTTGCGCAATCAGGTGAACATAAGGCGATACCCGACTTGCCGTCGACGCCACATTTAGTGAATGATTTTGCAGATATGCTTTCGCCTGATGAAGAAGCTTTATTAGAAACCAAATTACTAAAATTCGAAAACGAATCATCGAATGAAGTGACCATTGTGACTGTATCGAATCTTGATGGCATGGAGGTATCGGCATACGCACTTGAACTCGGGCGCAAATGGAATATCGGAAAGGAAAAGAAAAAGAATGGCGTGTTGTTGCTCGCATCGAAAGACGATCGTAAGGTAAATATTTCGCCGGGCTATGGACTTTCAGGTGTGCTGCCCGACATTACGTGTGGGCGTATCATTCGGCAATACATTGTACCTGAGTTTAAATCACAACATTATTATGAGGGTTTCGATAAAGCCACCACAGCAATCATTGCAGCTTCCAAGGGTGAGTTTACGAATGACGAACCGAACGCAAGCAAAACCAAAGGGGGCTTTGCATTATTTAAACTTATTTTCATCATCCTCGCATTGATCATCTATTTTTTCTTTCGCAGAAATTCAGGCAACATATATGTAAGTCGCAGAGGTTATGGAAGCATGGGCGGTGCTTGGCTTGGTGGCGGACTCCTTGGTGGTGG
>Ga0114958_10002769_pt1 | contig 12927 bp, 10 predicted proteins | sample C_130208_EF_Meta_FD_89577 | JGI IMG/M metagenome (GOLD analysis project Ga0114958, IMG submission 89577) | Freshwater microbial communities from Lake Croche, Canada to study carbon cycling - C_130208_EF_MetaG | ecosystem: Environmental > Aquatic > Freshwater > Lake | place: Lake Croche, Canada... | reverse complement strand
TGTGAGTCGCTTCGTGGGTGCGAATGGCGCCTCCCCGCGAGATAGTTCCCGGCCCACGGAGGGGAACTGACGGGGAGAGGGACTGTTTTTTGTAAATCGTCGGGCGACATCCGAGAGGTAGTTTTCGAGGGCGATCTGCAGGGAGATGGCGCTGGCGGGCAGGCGGTAATGCTCGATGAACCAGCCTAGAGCGGTAGCGGCCGACACGTCGGGAGATTTTTCACGCAAGCGGGTGAGCGCCGGCGCCAAGGCGGCGGCCTCGGCCGGGGGAAGAAGGGGTGAGTAACGCCGGTAATACTCCGCGATGTCGCTCAACGCGGCTTCGGGATGAGAGCGGCTGAGATTGGCGATGACATTCTCGGCTTCTCGGACTCGGTCAGGTTTTAGGTGAGTGAGAACGGGAGCCTCGTCGGCCGTGCCGCCACGTAGTTCCGCGTTGCGCGCTTCGGCATGGGCCATCGCGTCCACTCGGCGGTTGAATTCTTTTCGAATCTGGCGGCCGTGGAGTGTGCCGCGGACCAGCCAGTAGGGTGCTCCCGTGGAGCGTTCCAGGGAGGTCACGGTGAAACCTGAGCAACGAGTGGGCATGCTATTTAGCGGTTTATTTAGCGGGTGTGTTTAGCGGTTAACACATCGCTTGTAAATAGCGCTGTATCCCAAGTACTCAGAATGGTGGAGGTGGCGGGAGTTGAACCCGCGTGCCCCTGACCTTCGCACGCCGCATCTACCGGTATAGCGTTATATTAATCTCGTCGGGGCTATGCGTAAACGCGCGCTCAGCTCCCAACCAACTCCCGGATGAAGATACGGTGCGCAAACCGCGAGTCGCTCCGCGCACTATACCTGCTGTCGACGTTCGTTTCACCTAGCAGGTGTTGGTGGACAAACGTGGCTGTTAATTAAGCAGCCAGGGGCATTTCTTCGTAGTTGCCTGTTATTTTTTTGAAGAGGGATTTGCGAGAGACCTTCACTCTCGACCGGCAGCAGCGCACTCCAACCAAGGGTCGAATCCAGAACACCCCCAAAATGGGTTGTAACGACGCGGCCCTAGGGCCGCGTTGATTCGATTGGGTGCGATACCAATCAAAGAACAACATATACCATGCCTCGCTCGACCAAGATTGCAAGGGTCGCTTCGAATACCTCTCGAAAACTCGGCGCACTCGGCGCTTACACTTGCCCTGAGCTAGGCTCAGACGGTGCGTTCGCGGGAGTCGCCGCGGAGACGGATGGTTTTGTGGCGCAAGTCGTGTACGGTCTCAATGCGGCGTACGCTGCGACTTTTCGCCCGCATCAAGATCGAATGCGTGATCGCGCGGTGGCCACTCACGCGCACGCCCGGCAACAAGGGACTGTCACTAATGCCGGTCGCGCAGAAGATGGCGCTGTCGCCGGTCACAAGTTCGTGAGCGTGGTAGATTTTTTTGAGCTGGGCCTCGGTGACGCCGTTTTTGGCCAGATCGGCGCGTTCGGCCTCGTCGCGGGGCCACATGCGCAACTGGATGTCGCCGCCTAGGGCGCGTAGGGCGGCAGCGGTTAAGACCCCTTCGGGTGCGCCGCCAATGCCGAAGTAAAGATCGACGGCGGCGTCATGCAGCGCCGGTGCGACGGCGGCGGTGATATCGCCATCTGAAATGAGCCGTAGTGCAGCGCCTGAGGCACGGATTTCCTCGATCAGTTTGGCGTGGCGGGGTCGATCCATGGTGCAGACAACGATCTCGCGCACGCGTTTACCTAGCGCGAGAGCGACGATGTCGAGGATGTTGGTGAGAGGAGTATCCAGATTGAAGGCCGGGACACGGCGTAGCTCCATCTGTTCGACGACGCGCGGGCCGTAGGTGAGTTTTTCCGCGTAAAAGGACGGCAGGCTCATCATGGCGCGTGGGGCGCCAGGCGGGGCAAAGGTCGCGGCCATCACCGAGATGGAGTTAGGCATGCCTTTGGACAGATTGGTGGTGCCGTCAATGGGATCAACGGCGATGTCGACGTGCCAACTGCCTGGGGCCCAAGTGCCCAGTTTATCACCGATGAAGATTCCAGGGGCGTTGTCCTTGATGCCTTCGCCGATCACGCACTCGCCGCAAATATCGACGTATTCGAGTACCCCGAGGATGGCGCGGCAGGCGGCATCGTCGGCGGTCTCTTTGGCATTGCGGCCGAGCCACGGGAGACAGGCGAGGGCGGCATTTTCGGTTGCGCGGACAAATTCAAATTGCAGGGAACGCTCCGGGTTGCGCTCGAGGTCGCCGATAACGGAGAGATCAGTGGGGGGCGTGGGCATCGGGGGCGTTTAGGTTGGAGGTATCCTGAACAAAATCAGGCACCGGCCCAAAGCGAAAACCGTCTGAAGGTGCCGAGTATAAGCACCAGCAATTTTAAGATAGGTTTACAGAGATAATCGGTGCCGACGATAGCGAGTTGGGCGGCTTCGGCGGTCAAAGGCCTCCTTGAGACTTTTACCCGACGTTGATTAATCCCCTGGTTTCGCGTTGAAACCAAGCGGTGAACCCGGCGACAACCTAAGCCCATGAGCATCAAAATCGGCATCGTCGGAGCGGGGCAATTTGCGCAACACTTCATTCCACTATTTAATGCGCACCCGCAGGTGAAGAGCGTGCTCCTCGCCGATCTCGACGAAAAAAAACGCACGGCCGCGGCTGCGAAGTATGGCGTGGCTGCGACCTGTGCGACGCTCGATGATGTACTCGCCAGCGATGTCGATGCGGTCGCCTTATTCACGCAGCACTGGATGCATGGACCGCAAGCGATACAGGCGTTGCGCGCGGGTAAACACGTTTACTCGGCAGTGCCCTGTGCGGCTTCGATTGAGGAGACGCAGGCGCTCGTGCGCACGGTCGAGCAGACAAAAAAAATCTATCAGATGGGCGAGACGAGTTATTATTATCCGCACGTGTGTTGGGCGCGAGAACAACACCGCAAAGGATTTTTTGGCGATATCACCCTCATGGAGGCCGGTTATTATCACGACTGGGATATCACGAGCATCGACTCGCGCGGCATCATCGCGGCCCGTACCACGCCGGAAAATTTTATCAAAATCGCCGGCTCGCCGCCCATGCATTATCCCACGCACACGATGAGCCAAGCTATCGGCGTGACCGGAGCACACATGCTGCGCGTCGCGGCGCACGGCTGGGTCGATCACCACCCTGACGGCATCTACGACCCGAAGGTCAACAACTACGCCAACGCCTTCAGTAACCAAACCGCGCTCTGCGTAATGAGCGACGGCGCCGCGGCGCGCATTAATGAATTTCGCCGCGTCGGCCATCCCGGGGGTGAATTTATGAGCGTGTGGGGCACGCGCGCCTCGCTCGAATACTCCATGGCCGGTGCCGTCGTCATCGGCCACTCCTTCGGCGACACGCGACGCATCGACGATCTATTTAAACTACGGCCCGAAACGCACGGCGGCACCGCGCTCGCGCAACCCGTTGAACGCCTCCCTCGTGAATTTGCCAAGCTGCCCAATAACCACTGGGGCTCGCACCAATTCCTCGCCGATGATTTCGTGCGCGCCTGCGTGACCGGCGAACCGCCGCCGACGAATGTCTGGCAAGCGGCGCGTTACCTTGTGCCTGGTTTCATCGCGCACGAGTCGTGCAAACAAGGCGGCGCGCAACTCCCCGTACCCGATTTCGGCGCGGGCCCGAAATAATTTTTTGAAGCGTTCGCACGTGCGTCATCTCTTGTACTCGCGGGCGCACCGTGCGCCCGCCCGCTCACCCTCCCGAGCGAACGCCTGGCTGCATGGGAATCTACGATTAGTTCAGCGTTTTTTGCCCTGACTCGCGGGGCGGGGTGCGCATCTTTAGACAGAGATGTATCAACCCCTTGCTTTTCACGCCGTCGGGCGGTTGCCTGCGCCCGGTGACAATGTCGCGATCGCGATTCGCCCGCTGGATGCGGGCACGGTGATCGCGCTCGACGGCGGCGCGTGTGCATTGCCGCACGCGGTGCTCGAGGGGCATCGCTTCGCGGTGCGCGGCATCGCGCGCGGTGAGGCGCTGCTGTCGTGGGGTCTGCCTTTCGGTCATGCGCTCGCGCCCATCGCGCCCGGCGATTACGTGTGCAACGCCTCGACGCTGGAATCGCTCGCGGGTCGGCGACTCGCTTTTGCGCTCCCGCCTCAGGCTAATTTTACCGATCACCTCGTGCCGTTTGTTTTGGATGAGGCTACGTTTACGCCGGCGCCACCGGTCGCGTTGGCGGCGGAGCAGCGCACCTTTGCTGGGTTTCGTCGGCCTGGAAAGCGCGGCGTGGGCACGCGCAACACCGTTGTCATCCTTGGCACAACGTCGCGCACGGCGAGTTTTGCGCGTCAACTCACGGCGCGTTTACAAGGGCTCGCGCGGTTGTATCCGGCGCTCGATGGCATCGTTGCCGTCGCGCACACCGAAGGCGGCGGACCGACGGAGCCCAACAACGCCGCCGAGGTGTTGCGTGCGCTCGCGGGTTTCATCGTGCACCCCAATGTCGGTGCAGTGCTCGCCGTGGATTACGGGGTCGAGCCCATCACGAATGCCCGCCTGCGCGAATTCATGCGGCAACGCGGTTATCCGCTGGCCGATGTGCCGCACGCGTTTCTCAGCATCGACCGCGGCCTCGCGGCGGCGCTGGCCGAGGGTGAAGGGCTCGTGCGCGGGTGGTTGCCCGCGGTCGCGGGGCAAGCGCGCACGCCGGAGCCAGTGAGTGCGTTGCGCGTGGCATTGCAGTGCGGCGGCTCGGACGCGTTTTCCGGGGTCTCAGGCAATCCGCTCGCGGGCTCGATCGTGCATGAAGTCGTGCGTCACGGCGGCATCGGTGTGTTGTGCGAGACCGACGAGATTGCGGGCGGCGAGGCGTACATGATGAAACGTGTGCGCGACCTGCCGACGGCGCGGGCGTTGCTCGCGTGCATTGAGCGATTTCGCACGCGCCTCGCCTGGCACGGGATCACGCCCGAGAGTAATCCTTCCGCCGGTAATCGTTTCCGCGGGCTCTACAATATCGCGCTCAAATCCCTCGGCGCCGTGCACAAAAAAGATCCGCGCACCCGCGTGGACCACGTTATCGACTACGCCGACCCGCTCGACGCACCTGGTTTTTATTTCATGAACAGCCCGGGCAACGACCTCGAGGGCATCGCCGGCCAAGTCGGCGCGGGGTGCAATTTGTTCCTCTTTGTGACGGGCAACGGCTCGATCACCAACTTCCCGTTTGTTCCCACGCTGAAACTCACCACGACCACGCGGCGCCACCAGCTACTTATCCACGAGATGGACATCAACGCCGGCCGTTATCTCGACGGCGAGTCGATGGACGCGCTCACCATGGAGTCTTTTAACCTGCTCCTCGCGACCGCCTCCGGCCAAAAAACTCGCGGCGAACACGCGGGTCATTCGCAGGCCTCGCTCTGGCGCAACTGGCGGCAGACGGATTCGACTCGGGTCGCTGCCATCCGCGCGCGCCCCGCGCCCGATGGCCAGCCCTTGCGCGCTGCGCGGCCGACGCCAGCAGTGGCGGGCGCGGCGCCTAGACGGCGGGCGAATCGGGACCGCATCGGCCTCGTGTTGCCCACGAGTATGTGTTCGGCGCAGATCGCGCGCCTCGCCGCTGAGCGGATGAACGCCAAAGGCCTCGCGCCTGCGCTTGGGTTTACGCGGTTTCTCGCGCTCACGCATAGTGAAGGCTGCGGCTTTGGCGGCGAGTCGATGTACCAACTTTTACTGCGCACCTATCGCGGGTATGCCACGCACCCGAATGTCGCCGCGACGCTCTTACTCGAACACGGCTGCGAAAAAATCCCCAACGATTCGATGCGTCGGCAATTTGAAAACGCCGGCTTGCCGCTGGAGCGTTTTGGTTGGGCGAGCGTGCAGCTCGACGGCGGCATCGACCAGACACTCGCCAAGGTCGAGACGTGGTTCGCCGAAAAAGCCGCGCGCCCTTCCGCTGCGCCTGCGCCTGCGCTTGCGACCGGACCTGCGCCCGCTAAGGGAAGTAATAGTGCAACGGAACTTTTGGCGGATCTTAATTTGGGCGTGCTCACGGTCGGGCCGTTGAGCGGCGCGAGTTTGTCGGCGCTTGTCGTTTTAATGGAAGAGGTGTTGCGCAGTGGCGGCTCGGTGCTCGTGCCGGAGAGCGACGCGCTGTTGGCGGATGCGCGTTTTGTCGGCGCGATGTTGGGTCGCACGCCGCTGCACGCGACGCTCGCGTATGGCCAGCCGTTGACGGCGTCCGGTTTCCACGTGGTGCAGACGGATTCGGATCATTGGGTGGAAAATCTCGCGGGCCTTGGTGGTTGTGGTGTTCAGGTGTTTGTCGGCTTCGTCGGTAATAGCGTACAGCAGGGTCACCCGATGTTGCCTGTGTTGCAGATCGCAGAGACGGGGGCGCTGCCGGCCGCGGCGTTAGTGGATGTTGATCATGTTTTCACGGATGACCGCGCGGCCAACTGCCTCGCATTACAACGTCTCATCACGACCACCCTTGAGCGTACCTACACGCCGGTTGCGAATAGTGGGGGCTTCGTCGATTTCCAGCTTTCGCGCGGACTGTTGGGGGTTTCGACGTAAGCGATTCAGTCCTGTGCCGTCAGCCGGTTCCGCCGAGCTTGCGCAAAAATTTCTGGTAAGCTATCGGAGTTTATCTGAAAACGGCGATGATCTGGCCGAATAATTCGGTGTTTATAAGCCACAAAATAAACCCGTTGTGGACTTGGCTTGAGAACCCAATCTTGAGCTCCTTAAGCCTTCGCTTGCCTTACAACACGAACATCGCCCCTACGACATAAAGGGCTAATTTGGAATAAATTTTACGCACTTGTCGGGTAAAGTACGGCCGCATCGACCAAACAGTTTTTCATTTCTCTGTGGGTTGAGTCAGGCGTGCGTCATGCTTTTTTAAGCCATATAATTTTAATCTCTTTTTCCACCGTCTTGAAACCATAATCGGCTGTCACGAGTTCGGCTTGGCGTAATTTGGCGAGGGCCGCGGCAAAGCCGTCGGCCAGCGCCAATAAACCAGCAGCTTTGTAGCTTGCTGCCAACTCAGCTTGCTCTTTGTCGGCCGGTACAACTGACAGCGGCCCGCTCGCAGCAAGCTGGCGCGCCGCGCTCAATCCGACAGGCCCTTGGCTTTTCTCGATGCGATAGAGTGTCTCAGCCCAATTTACGGCGGTCATGAGCAGAGGTTGATCGGCCGCGTTAGCGCGATGAAAGAGCGTGCGCACCTCATCGACGCCGGCTTCACCGTAAAACAGGGCAAGTAGGGCGGAGGCATCGAGCACGATAGGTTTCATGATGCGCTTCGATCACCTACAACCTTACGATCTTCCTGCGCCCGCTCTTTGGTCCGGTCATTGAGAAGCGCTTGCACCGCAGACTCTGCTCCGGCTTTCGCCTTAAATAGGCCGCAAAACGAATCGATGAATTCACGGGTGACCGGCTGGATCACAATGTTTCCGTCGACTTCGCTAAAGTTAATCCGAGTGCCGGCTTTAATTCCAAATTTGCGCCGGAGACGCGCGGGCACGACCACTTGTCCTTTGGCGGTGACGTAAGCTGATTCGGAAATAGTCGGCATTTTAAAATCATATTATAATGCTAAAATGTAAGACAAATAAAATAAGTAAGACAAAAATAAGTTAGACTACTCATTTGGGAAATGCAGCAAACGGGGGTTAACCCTTACGGATAAGCGCGAGTCGGACGCTGTGCGCCGAGTGAGGGTAACGAGCACGATTGAGCCTACCACAGAACCTCAGTCCATGCCGTAGGCTTGGAATTTAGGCCAACCAGGTTTTGAGGACGGCGAGGTCTTTTTTAAAGTACGCGCTCATCGCGGGGACATCGCCCAGTTCGTATTCGTGGTGTTGGGAAATCGGACCGGTGTAAGTGGAATTTTTTAGCGTCGTGATGAAGCTGCGGTTGATCATGCCTTCGCCCAGTGGGCACCAAGCCGCAGTCCAGCCTTTGGCTGTTTTTTGCCAGCTAAAATCTTTAATGTATACTGCGGTATAAAACGGCGCGATGAGCTTGGCTTGAGTCGGCCAAGAAAGGCCGCCCTCGATCGTGGCGTGACCGATGTCAAAGCACATACCGCAATGCGCGGGATCAAGGTCGCGGATGAGACTGAACACATCCCAGATGGGTGCGCCGACATAGTTGTGACCCGAGTGATTTTGAAAACCAGCCTGGAGGCCCAGGTCTTTGCAGGCAGCGGCGAGGTCGCGCAGGGCCGGTGTAATTTCTTTAAGTTGGTCGGCAGGGGAGCGGGTGAGGTCGTATTTCCAGTAGCCCAAGCGGAAGCGTTTCACGCCGTACTGCGCCAGGACGCGGAGGGTGGCTTCGGCATTTTTTTGGGATAGGCTAGTGATGTCGGTTGTGGCGAGATGCAGGTCGAGGCCGCGGCGGCGCAGGGCGGTGGTAAAGCGCGGGAGATCGTCGGCGACGCGGGTGGGTTCGATCTGCCCTTTGGCGCGGACGGGGCACTCGATGCCATCCCAGCCGATCTCTGCGACGTAGGCGGCGGTTTGCTCGGCGTCTAAATTTTGGAATGGTTTGGAAAACGCAATGATCGGGCGATGTGGCGTTGCAGCGGGTGCGGCGGCGCGCGTACCGAGTGTGAGGGCAGCGGTGGCGACGGCGGTTTGGGAAAGAAAGCTGCGACGGGAGAGCGTGGAAGGGTTCATGGGTAAACTCAAGTGATGGGGCTGCGGTATTTCTTAATAATCAGAGGAGGCCATCGGCAGGCCGCGCAGGTAGTGATCAAACCAATCGGCTAAGCGCCGGCGATCGCCGGCGATATCAGGCCAATTTTTTCCGCCGTGCTCGGCGCCGGGTTTCACGACCAGTCGTGCGGTGGCGCCGGCTGCGGTGGCACGTGCGACGTAGAGTTGGGACTGTTGAATCGGGACCAGGGGGTCGGCGTCGCCGTGGATGATGAGTGTAGGTGCGGTGGTGGCACTGATGTAGCGGGCGGGGGAAAAAGTTTGGCCCAGTTTTTGGCGACCTTCGCTCGTAAGGGCATCCGGACCGAAGGCGGGGATGTAGTCCTTCAAGATACCATTGCCGACAGCGATTTCACCTTCACGGCCGTAGTTTAGAAAATCGGTCGGCGGATAAAAGCAGGCTACGGCTTGTACGGCGCTGCTCGCGCGGTCGATGGGGTCTTTGGCGTCCACAGGGCCGGGTCCGCCTTGCGTGCCGAGGGTAAGAGAAAGGTGGCCGCCGGCGCTGGAGCCGGTGATACCGAGGTGGGCAGGATTGATGGCCCAACGCTCGGCGTTTTGGCGAATAAAGCGGACGGCGCGGTGCAGGTCGGGTACAATTTCCGCCAAGGTAAATTTGGGTTGTGAGCCGTGAACGACCGTAAAAACCGTGTAGCCGCGATCTAGGTAGGTTTGAATGCTAACGGGTGAGATGCTGGCGTGACTGGAAACCCAGCCACCGCTGATGACTTGAATGATGGCGAAGCCGTTGGGCTTGATGGTAGTGGGTTGAAAAACATCGAGCGTTAGGGCCGTGCCAAATTTGCGGCCATACACGACATCTTCGGTGCGGGTGTAGGTGGCGGTTTGCCCAGAGGGCTTGGTCTGCGCGTGGATGTAGTCGGCAGCGCAAGCTAGTGCGATTAGGAGGAGAAAACGGTGTGTGTTAGTCATCGGTTGGCGGGGCGGTAAGGATTATGCGTGGGTAAAATTAATGCTCACCAGGAATTTTTTTGGGGGCGACGCCAGCTTTGATCGTACGCGTTACCCTCTCGAAGCTGGGATGATCGGCGTGACGGATGTCGAAATCTTTCTCTGCACTCAGAGTGATGTCGCGGAGGGTAATATCAGTGATCGGGCTGTCCGGAAGGCCGTGAATGATACCGGCGTTGCGACTGCCGGTGATGGTGAGGTGATCGAGTACGATGTGACGGATGGCAGGAATTTTCGCCGGGTCGCCTTTAAAGTCGGGTCGGTTGTTGTCGACGTAGTCGAGTTGTAGAGTGATGGCGGTCGAGACGTTTTTCATCGTAATATCGCTGTAACGGATGTTTTCCACTAGGCCGCCGGCGCCGCGCATCGATTTGATGCGAATACCCGTGTCCGTGTCTTCCATGCGGCAGCGCCGCACAAGCATGTTGTGAACGCCGACACTGGTCTCCGATCCGATGGAGAGACCGTGGCCGTGTTTGATGATATTGTCTTCGATCAAAATATTGCTGCCTCCGGATTTGATCACAATGTCGTCGTCACCCGTGTCGATATCACAGTGGTGAATCCAGAAATTAGTGCCTGGGCCGGGATCGATGGCGTCGGTGTTGGGGCCGCTGCCGTCCCAAGGAGCCCGGACCTTGATGCGCGCGATGGTGAGGTCGGTGATGTTTTTGGGTACGAGATGAAACATCGAGGAATTGGAGAGCGTGAGATCGCAGACAAGCAGGCGTTCGCAACCGTTGATAACGACGAGGTGAGGGCGGCGATAGACGACGCGGCCAGGTTGGATGCGGGCGAGGTTACGGGCGGCGCGCTCGGACCAGGCCCACCAGTGAGCGCCGCTACCGTCGATGGTGCCGGTTCCAGTTAGGGCTACGTCATGAAGATTTTTTCCGCTAATGAGAGGCTCAGGAACTTTATATACCGCATTAGCCTCCGCTTGAGTTTTAAAACTGGCCGGATCTGGCAAGCCAAGCGCGGCGAATGTCTCGGGGGCTTTGATGACGGCACCGGCTTCTAGGTGGAGTTCGAGGTTGGAACACAGGGTGAAAGGCGCGCTGATAAACACGCCCGCCGGCACGATCAGACGCCCGCCACCGGCTTTTTGAACGGCCGCGATTGCCTGCTGAAAAGCCGCGGTGTTGAGCGTGTGGCCGTCGCCGCGGGCGCCGTAATCGGCGAGGTTAAACGAGCGCTCGGGAATGATCGGCAGGGCCGGTCGGAGATTTTCGAGCGCGGACAGATCCAGCTTCGCGGCTTCGGCGCCTTCAATCGCTGGGCTGATCACTAAAGCGAGCGCGCTCAGTAGCAGGTGAAATTTTTTCACGGGGCTTTGGGGTTAGTATGGGGTGAGATGAAAAAATCGGTGGCGAATTATCCGTGAGAACAATTCGGTTTCGACTCGGCGCGGTAACGCGCGACAACCGGCCAATCTGCAGGAGCGAGATCGAAATTGGAAATTTCCGCAGGGGTGATCCAGCGAATCTCGACGTGCTCAAGTGCAGCGGGCGCGGCACTGCCGGGCGCCAGCTGGCAGACAAAAGGAAACATCTCGATGAGCACGCGGGTATAATCGTAGTGGAACGGCTCGAGTGTGCGGGTGATGACCACGGTGCAACCCAGCTCCTCGTTGAGTTCACGCAGGAGCGCATGGTTGGGGGCTTCGCCCGGTTCAACCTTTCCTCCTGGAAACTCCCACTTGAGTCCTAGGTGTTTGTCGGCGGGGCGTTGGGCGATGAGAATACGACCGGAGTGGTCCTCGATGACGGCGCAGACGACGGGAATCGGAGTGGGGGCAGGCACAGTAAAAGAACAGCATCAACGCAGAGAAATCGGTCTGGGCGCAATGCCGGGTTAAACTCCGCAGGTTTAGGTTTTTTTTGCGTGGCTCTGGCGGCGGAGGCGGGCTGAATCGCGGGATGACAAATTCGGCTGAGCAACCACAAGCGTTTATCCGGGGCGTGTCCCTGGTGGGGCGCAGCGGTGGACTCGTAAAGAATTTGGCCGGTTTCAAGAAGGCCCATCACACGGTACCTGACGCGGTGAATCCCGCGACCAGTGCGTTCCTCGCTAAATTGTGTACGGAGGAACTTGCCGCGGAAGGGGAAAAATTTTTCCAGGCGGCCAAGGCCGGGCTCGGTTACAAACGAGCCCAGCTCACCCTCGAAGTGTCGAGTCCGACGGCGGTACTTGTAGCGAAGGATTTCACGCTCGAATTAAGCTACGCACTCGAGCCGGCGGATCCGTCTAGTTATACGCTGACCCGTACCTTGCACAGCTTACGCCATGCGCAGCTAGTGGAGGTGGTGGAGTTTGATGCGTTGTTTTCCGGCCAATTTTCCTCAGTGGTGTTTGCGCTTAAAAAAGGCGTGCGGGTGGAAGCGGTGATCGACGCGGTCGAGGGGCTTGACCCGAAGAACCAGGCGGCAGGCGTTGGTCTCAGCGTGGAGTATCCCTCGGATTGTCGGTGCTGCACCTTGCATGCTGAAGGCGTGGATGCGGCCGTAGCGTGCGACGGTGCGAGCCTAGAGATGCAGTTCGCGCGCTCGGGTTCTCCGCGGCAATTAGTGGCGGGCTTTGCGCAGTTACGGCGGGCATTTGCCCTGACGAAAGCACGCGTGCTCGCAGGAATGTTGTAACCCCCCCCGAAGCGGTTTCAGCTCTAGCCTCGAGGGCTACTGCGATGAGGCCCAAAAAAAAGCGGCGCCGGTGAAGGCGCCGCTCTGAAAAACAATGAAGTGATGACGTGTTTTAGCTGATCATCTCGGCCACGAATGCACGTTCTTCGGCGAGTTCTTTGTTGGTAGCGGCGATTTTCGATTGCGCGAATTCATCCATGGCGTAGCCCGTAATGACTTCGTAGCTACCGAGGGTCGTCGTGCGCACGGGCATGCCGGCCCAGACGTTGGCATCAAAGCCGTAGCGGCCCTCGCTTTTGACGGCGATGGAGTGAATCGCGCCGGGAGTCACCAAGGAGCGTACGTGGTCGACGAGGGCGTTGGCCGCGGAGGCGGCGGAGGAAAGGCCGCGAGCGGCAATGATGGCGGCCCCGCGTTTACCGACGGTTTCGCAGAAAGGACCTTGGAGCCAGGCGCCATCCGTGATGACGGAGGTAGCCGGTTGGCCATTGATCGTGGCGTGGGCGAAGGCCGGGAACATAGTCGGGCTATGGTTGCCGTAGATGAAAATGTCTTTGACCGCGGTAAGATCGACCCCGGCTT
>Ga0114958_10002766_pt1 | contig 12929 bp, 10 predicted proteins | sample C_130208_EF_Meta_FD_89577 | JGI IMG/M metagenome (GOLD analysis project Ga0114958, IMG submission 89577) | Freshwater microbial communities from Lake Croche, Canada to study carbon cycling - C_130208_EF_MetaG | ecosystem: Environmental > Aquatic > Freshwater > Lake | place: Lake Croche, Canada... | reverse complement strand
TTTCCAATATCAAGGTGTTGAAGTCCGTTGGCTTGCAGTCCAGTGGTGCAGGGCGAACTGCCTTGAGGAACTGGGTGATGATCTGATCCAGCCTTTTCACCTCCCCGCGTGCAATCGCTACCGAGGCGGCAAGTTCCTCGCGTTCGTTTTTGGAACCCGCCGGCTTTTTGAGGCGTCGTTCCAGGAGTTGGAGTTGGATGTCGAGCGAGTTCAGGGGATTCCCGATCTCGTGCGCCACTCCCGCGGCTAGCAGGGTGACCGCGGAGAAGCGCTCGCTTTCGATCGTCTCCTGGGTTTCTCGCCGTTCCTCCGTGATATCCCTTAGAATGATGGCTCTGCCCACCAGTTCACGCTTTGAGTTCTCCTTCTCATCGCTCATGAGCGGGGTGATGTAGAAATTCAGGAATCTCCGCTCAGGATAGAAAACCTCCAAGTCCCGGCTCATCACATCACCGGATCCGGCCACCGATCCGAGATCAAGTCCTGGAATCACTTCCGCAAGCTTGCGCCCCATGTGCTCGGCACCATCTATCCCGAAGAAGGTGCATGTGGCCTTGTTCATGTAGATGATGTGATCCTGCGGATCGGTGACGATGACACCTTCCAGAATCGCATTGAAGATCGTCTCCAGGAACCCCTTCTCCTTGGAGAGGATCTGGAGATAATGACCGATATCGCCCGGTTCAACGAAGCGGATCCGCTCGACAAGCTTGTCGATGAATCCCCTGTTCATCAGCTTAGCAGGGTTTCGAGTTCCGCCACCCTCCGGGTGAAAAGATCCAGCGCCGCATTGACGGGAGCAGGCGAGTTCATGTCGACCCCGGCCTCGGAGAGCGTTTCGATGGGGAAGCTGCTCCCGCCGCTTCTGAGAAAGCGGAAGTATTTTTCGGTTTCCCCGGATTTCAATACCTGATCGGCAAGTGTAATGGAGGCGCTGATTCCGGTGGCGTACTTGTAGACATAGAAAGCGCTGTAAAAATGGGGGATACGCAGGCACTCAAGTTCCAACTCCGAGTCGATCACAACACCGGAACCGAAGTAGGTGTCGAGCAGTTCCCTATAGATCTTTCTGAAGCTTTCTAGAGTCAATGCCGAGCCTGCCTCCTCGGCTTCATGGATCGACTTTTCAAATTCCGCAAACATGGTCTGCCTGAAGAGTGTTCCGCGCAGGTCGTCGATCTGTCGGTTAATCAGGTAAGCCCTCATCGATCGGTCGGTTGTCTCGGCAAGAAGATGCTCCGTGAGTAGGATCTCGTTGAAGGTGGAGGCCACCTCGGCGAGAAAGATCGGGTAGTGATAGTTCTGGAAGTTCTGTGAGGAACGGGCATACCAAGTATGCATCGAGTGACCGGCCTCATGGGTGAGTGTAAAGATGTCGGAAAAGACATCCGACTTGTAGTTCATCAGGATGTAGGGGGGGGCCTGATAGGTGCCGTAGGAAAACGCCCCACTTCTCTTGCCCTTATTCTCATAACGGTCGCACCAGCGCTCCTCGCGCAGGCCCTTGGAGAGGATCGTCGTGTATTCGTTTCCGAGGGGATGCAGGGAGCGGAGCACCATGTCGGTCGCTTCATCGAAGGGGACATCACTCTGCACGGCTGACACCAACGGGGCGTAGGTGTCATAGACATGGAGGTCGGGGAGATTGAACACGCGCCGGCGCAGGGCGTAGTAACCGTGAAGAACGGGGAGGCGGGAGCGTATGGCGGAAATCAGATTGTCATAGACGGCAACGGGCACGTCATCAGAGAAGAGCGATGCCTCGAGGGCAGAGGGGTAGTTCCTCGCCTTTGCAAGGAACACATCAGTCTTGACGGAGTTCGCAAGAGAACTGGCCAGGGTGTAGCGGTGGGCTGCAAACTCGGCGTAGAACTTATCGAATGCATCCCTGCGGACCTCTCGGTCAGGGCGTTGCAGGAGTGAGGAAAAACTGCTCTGAGTTAGTTCGACATTCCCACCTCGGTCGTCACGGACATGGCCGAAAGTCATGTCCACATTTGTCAACTGGGAGAAGGTCTCGTGATGACCCGAAACTGCGGGCATTGCCAGTGAGAGGATCCGCTCCTCCTTGTTTCCCAGAATGTGAGGCTTGAGGCGCCTGATCCTCCTGAGCGGTGTGATCCATTCCGCCAGGAGTGGATCCTGCAGAAAGGACTCGAATGTAACATCCGGGATGTCCTGGATTTCGGGTGCAACCCAGGAGCACTCTTCACTGATCTTGGCACAGAGTGACTGGAGGCGTCCGTCACGATCCAGGGAAACGGCGTCGGAGCTGTCTTCAGAAAGACGCAAGGCGGCATACTGGCTCAGTTTTTCGGTCGATTGGTCGAGCGATTTCTCGAACTCAAGCAGGGCGAGAAGGGATTCCGCCCCAGTGGCTAATTTTCCACGATAGATTGCAACGCCGGGATAAAGGGAATTTAGGGAGCTGAACTCCTGCTCCCATCCCTCCTCAGATGCAAAAATCGGTGAGAGATCCCAACAATCCCCAGGAGCCACCTCCGAGCGCGTTTTGATTGCCGGTGTCCTGTTCGATACCGAGAGATCAGTGATGAGAAAGGCTCTCTGCCCGTGCATTTCCACAGGCGCTAACCCGCTTTGCCTTGGGATGCCACGGCGGCGGCGGCGGCGGCAATGGCCTCCTGATCACCAAGATAGTAGTGCCGGATCGGCTTGAGGTCGTCGTCGAGTTCGTAGACCAGCGGAACTCCCGTGGGAATGTTCAGGGCCAGCACCTGCTCTTCACTCAAGTTGTCAAAATACTTTACCAGAGCCCGCAGGGTGTTGCCATGCGCTGTCACGAGAACCTTTTCACCGCGCTTCACGGCAGGAGCGATTTCATTATGCCAGAAGGGCAGGACCCGATCGACCGTGTCTTTAAGACACTCGGTCAGCGGCAGTTCAGATTCGGGCACATTATTGTATCGGCGATCATGACCCGGGAAGCGCTCATCGCTCTTTTCAAGTGCGGGAGGAGGGACGTCGTAGCTGCGCCGCCAGATCAGAACCTGATCATCCCCAAACTTGGCGGCCGTCTCTCCCTTGTTGAGTCCCTGCAGAGAACCGTAGTGCCGCTCGTTCAGCCTCCAGGATCGCTCGATGGGGATCCACAACTCATCGAGTTCATCGAGAATCATCCAGTTGGTGCGCAGGGCACGCTTCAGCACCGAGACAAAGGATCGGTCAAAGGTGTATCCCTCCTTCTTAAGGAGTTGGCCGGCTGCCTTGGCCTCATCAAGTCCCCTCTCATTGAGGTCGACGTCGGTCCAACCCGTGAATCGGTTTTCACGGTTCCAGGTGCTTTCGCCGTGGCGGATGAGAACGAGTTTGTGCATGTGTTTATCCTATCCGAATTTTACCTGATTTGGAAAGCCGAGAGGGTCGCGCCCAGGAGTTCAAGGGCTGTTTGCCCTAACGCCTTAGCCCATCTCCTTTCGCCTCTCTTTAAGTCCGTTGGTCGAGAGGGACCACGGTCTTTCCAACCGCTGGGCCGACATACTCGCTGAGGGGGCGGTAGAGGCGGTTGTCGACAAGTTGTTCAAGGATGTGCGCCGTCCATCCCGAGGTCCGTGCGATCACGAAGATCGGCGTGAACATGTCGGTGGGAAGTCCGAGCGAGTAGTAGACCGTGGCGGAGTAGAAATCGACGTTCGCATTCAGGCTCTTTCTCTCCTTCATGAGTTCCGCAATGCGCTCCGACATGCGGATCCATTTGCCCTCACCGAGTTGGTCGCAGAGTTGTATGGCCATGGAGCGCAGGTGAGGGGCGCGTGGATCGAGTGTCTTGTAGACACGGTGTCCGATTCCCATGACCTTTTTCTTGGTCGCGAGGGCCGCTTCAACCCATGAGTCGACCTTCGTCTCGTCCCCGATTTCCTGCAGCATGTGGATAACACCCTCGTTGGCACCGCCGTGCAGGGGTCCCTTGAGCGTTCCTATCGCGGAGGTCACGGCTGAGTAGATGTCACTGAGCGTCGCAATCGTCACGCGGGCGGAGAAGGTCGACGCGTTCATGCCGTGGTCGGCATGCAGGACGTAGGCCACATCAAGCGTCTTTGCCGCATCGGCGGTCGGTTCGACACCGTTGAGCAGGTAGAGGAAGTGTGCGGCCTCTCCCAGATCGTTTCTGACGGGAGGGAGGTCCTGATCGAGACGCGCCCTGTGATAATAGGCGGCGATCACGCCGACTTTTGCGGTGATGGAAACGGCACGGTGGCGGTTCTTGACCGGATCGATTTCACCGGTCGGGACCTTGTCGTAAAGGCCGAGCATGGAGACACCGGTCCGGATGACATCCATGGGGTTGGCATCCTTGGGTGCGCTGAGGATGAAGTCGATGACACCTTGCGGTAGCTCGCGCTGAGAGCCCAGTTCCCGGTGAAGGCCATCAAGCTGTTTCTTATTGGGCAACTCACCATGCCAGAGGAGGTAGATGACCTCCTCATAACTGACCTTGCCGGCCAGTTCGTTGATGTTGTATCCGGCGTAGATGAGTATTCCCTCCTCGCCACGCACATCACTAAGAGCGGTGGAGTTGGCGACGATTCCTTCGAGTCCTTTGGCGATGACAGGCATGGGATTTGGCGGTTGGTTGTTCGTTGGTAAAAAATTATCGTTTCATACGCCGGATCAGGGCATCGGCCATGTCGGAAGGGGTTTCGGCAATCTCGATGCCCGCTGCACGGAGTGCGGCGATCTTGCTGGCAGCCGTGCCGTGTCCGCCGCTGACAATTGCCCCGGCGTGGCCCATGCGGCGTCCCTCCGGGGCGGTTGCCCCGGCGATGAATCCCGCGATGGGCTTTCTACAATGCTCTGCGGCCCAGGCTGCGGCCTCTTCCTCGGCAGTGCCTCCGATTTCACCGATCATGATGATCGCCTCGGTCTCGGGATCCTCGTTGAACATCTTCAGGACATCGAGGTGTGAGGTGCCGTTGATCGGATCACCGCCGATGCCAACGCAGGTGCTCTGGCCGTAGCCTCTGGTGGTGAGTTGCCAGACGGCCTCGTAGGTGAGAGTGCCCGAGCGGGAAACGACCCCGACGTTCCCCTTCTTGTGGATGTAACCCGGTGCAATGCCGATGCGGCATCCACCGTGGGATTTTTCACCGCTCCCCGGAGTGACGAGGCCGGGGCAGTTGGGGCCGATCAGTCTAGTCTTGGAGCCCTTCATGGCCTCCTTCACCCTCATCATGTCCATTACGGGGATTCCCTCCGTGATCGCAACCACAAGCTCCAGCCCTGCTGCAACACCCTCGAGGATGGCATCGGCGGCAAACGGGGGAGGGACGAAGACCGCGGAAACAGTGGCCCCCGTTTCGCGGACCGCCTGGTCGACGGTATCAAAGATCGGTACCCGGTTCTCAAAGAGTTGGCCGCCCTTGCCCGGCGTGACTCCGGCCGTGACCTTCGTCCCGTAATCGAGGCTGAGTTTGGCGTGACGCGCCCCGAAGCTGCCGGTGATGCCCTGGATCAGGACCTTTGTGTCGGGAGTGACGAGAATGGACATGATGGTGAACGTGTTGTTCGGAAATGGTGTTCTTATGCTGCCTTGACGGCTGCGACGATTTTCTGCGCGGCATCGAGGATGTTCTGCCCGCTTTCGAGTTTCAGGCCGCTGCTTTCGAGAGTCTTCTTGCCAGCGTCAACATTGTTGCCCTCGAGGCGCACGACGAGGGGGATGGAGAGACCTGTTTCCTTGGCGGCCTCGACGATCCCGTGGGCGATCACATCGCAATCCATGATCCCGCCGAAGATATTGACCAGGATTCCCTTAACCCTTGTGTCGGCAAGAATGATGCGGAATGCCGATGCGACCTGCTCGCGACTCGCTCCACCTCCCACATCAAGGAAGTTGGCGGGGCTTCCCCCGGCGTGCTGGATGATGTCCATGGTGGCCATGGCCAGGCCCGCTCCATTGACCAGGCAGGCGATGTTCCCATCCAGACCGATGTAGTTGAGACTGTGCTTGGAGGCCTCCACCTCGCGCGGATCCTCCTCGGTGATGTCGCGCATCGCAACAATCGAGGGTTGGCGGTAGAGGGCGTTGTCATCGAAATTGAACTTGGCGTCGAGCGCCATGAGACGCCCGTCAGTCGTGACGACAAGGGGGTTCACCTCGACCATGGAGCAATCGCGTTCGATGAAGAGTCGGTAGAGGTTGGCGAAGAGTTTCGCTGCCTGGTTCATCAACGGGCCGGTCAGTCCCAGCGAGGACGCGATGATGCGTGTCTGATAGGGCATCAGTCCGAGGAACGGGTTGACCGGAAGCCGGAGGATTTTCTCTGGTGACTTCTCGGCCACGGCCTCGATGTCGACGCCTCCCTCGGTGCTCGCGATCACAACCGGTACCGAAGTTGCCCGGTCGATGAGAATGGCAAAGTAGAGTTCGCGGGCTATATCAACGGCCTCCCCGACAAAAATCTTCCCGACTTCCTTTCCCTCGGGACCGGTCTGGTGGGTGACAAGAACCTGTCCGATCATTTTGGAAGCGAGATCCCGAGCTTCCGCTGAAGTATCACAGAGATGCACACCGCCCTTGAATCCGTTCTTAAAGGTGCCTTTTCCACGACCTCCAGCGTGGATCTGCGCCTTGACGACAAGTTTTCCTTTACCGAGTCCGGAAGCAACCTTCTCCGCTTCTTCCGGGGTGTTCGCCACCCGACCGGGTTGCGTGGCAACGCCGAATTCGGCGAAGAGTTCTCTGGCTTGAAACTCGTGGATATTCATTGTCTATTAGTTAAACTTATACACTTCGGCGGGTTAAGGGAAAGAACTCCCTTGCGGTATGGATGAAAAAGTAGAATCGGGGGAGATTCTGTTCAAGGAAGTGCACCCGCAGCGTAGCGATTTGCCGCCTGTGACTCGATCACATCGACCCAGATGGGAAGAGCCAGTTCCGCCCCATACCCCCCCCTCATAATGGTCTTGGGATGATCAAACCCGACCCAGACCCCGCAGGTTAGTCCCTGAGTGTATCCGAGAAACCAAGCGTCGACGAAATGATCCGTCGTGCCCGTCTTTCCGGCAGCCGGTTTACGGAGGCCCAGTGAGGATGCTTTTGAGGCCGTTCCCCTGGTCAGGACCTCGGTGAGGATCCCCGTGGTGGCTCTCGCCGCACCGGGATCAAGTACCGGCACCCGGTCATGGGTGGCCCTGAAGAGAACCTTTCCATCGTCATCGGTGACCTGCTCGATGATGTGGGGGTGAAGGCGCGAGCCACCGGTTGCCAGGGCCGTGTAGGCGACCGTAATGTTTTTCAACGTCGATTCAAAGCTGCCGAGGCATATCGACGGATAACGGGGGACATCCTCGGCAAGTCCAAGTTTTTCCATGATGGAGGCCACCGTGCCAAGCCCGGTCGCCATCCCGATACGAACGCTCATGGTATTGCGTGAATGAATGAGGCCCTCCTTGGCAGGCAGGTCTCCGCCAAAAGTTCCGTCGCTGTTCTGCGGATCGTAGGCGGGTGATCGGGGCGGTAGTTCGGCCTGAGTGAGTCGAGAATCGCTGACGGGTGTTTCCGGGGTGATCACCCCTTTGCGAAGTGCCTCCTCATAAACGAAAGGCTTTGCCGAGGATCCGATCTGGCGGGTCGCCACGAGGGCCCGGTTGTATTTGCTCTCGGTAAAATTCCGTCCACCCACGATCGCCGTGATCCCCCCGGAGGCATTATCGATGGCCAGAAGCGCACCCTGGAGTTGTTCGGGTTCCTCGGGGGGGCGTGGCGGTTCCGGAGCTTTTGCACTTCCGCTCTTTTTTCCCTTGGGTGTCATGCTGTGTTGCTGGCGATAGTCGGGGCGCTCCTCAATTTCCTGAAGTCTACGTGTAAGCGACTGCTCCGCAGCTTGCTGCAGTCCGGCGTCGATCGACGTGTCGATCCGAAGCCCCCCGTCGGCGATCTGGGAGGGGGAGACGACCTGTTCAAGCTCGTGGAGGATGGCATCCACGGCCCAGCTGTTCAGTGGATTGACCAGACGACGCGGACGCGGGTTGATCTTTTCGGATGATGCCTTCACATGTTCCGCATGGGTGATGAGTTCCAGTTCCTCCATCCGGTCCAGCACGATGTCGCGCTGTTTCAGCGATGCTGGCAGGTTATTAAAGGGGGAGTAGCGGTTCGGGCTACGAATCAGCCCGGCCAGAAGAGCAGCTTCGGAGAGATCCATATCAGCGGCGGGTTTTCCGAAGTAGGCGAGACTGGCCGCCTCCACGCCGTAGAGACCCGATCCGAAGTAGATGCGGTTCATGTAAAGTTCCAGAATCTGCTCCTTCTTAAGTTCCATTTCGATACGGAAGGCCATCGCGGCCTCGAGAAACTTGCGGTTGAAGTTTTTACCACCGAGCGGGAAGCTATTGCGTGCAAGTTGCTGGGTGATCGTGCTGGCTCCCTCCTTCATGCTACCGAACAGAAGGTTTCTGACCGCCGCTCTGGCAATTCCTACCGGGTCAACGCCACGGTGCTCGTAAAAGCGCGAGTCCTCGCGGCTGATGAGGGCTTTCACGAATTCCGGAGATACCCGGTCGTAAGGAACGACAACCCTGTTCTCGCCCATTGTCCTACTGTAAAATGTGCCCGTGCGGTCGTAGATTGACGAGCGTTGGTTCATCTGGCCGATCGTCGAGAGGTCGAAAGTGAGGGCCCAAAGGTAGTAGAACACCCCGACAAGTACCCAGAGAAGAAGGGCCGCAAATCCAAGTTTGAGGAGAGTGATCAGGAAGGTTCCCCGGCGCCTTGCTCTGGGGGGATTTTTGCCGCGTTTATTCGTTTGCCGGGACACGATGCTTGTACACTAATCGTTCCTGACGCTTGATGACGAGGCGCCACTTTCACCAATGATCGAAATCCAGATCCTGACACCCATCCCGGCCATTGCCGAGGGTGTGCTCCGGGAGAGTATCCTTGGTCGTGCCCAAGAGGCGGGTTTGGTCCGTCTTGAAGCGGTGGATTTACGCCGATGGACAAGCGACCGCCACCGCACGGTGGATGATGCCCCCTACGGGGGTGGTCCCGGTATGGTGATGAAGTGTGAACCGATCGCTTTGGCGCTTGCTGAGTTGAGAAGACCGGGGACCAAGGTTGTTTTCCTCACCCCCCAAGGAAGGCGCCTCGAACAACAGATGGTCAGGGAATATGCCACCCAGGAACACTTGATCCTGCTTTGCGGTCACTACGAGGGAGTCGATCAACGGGTGGCGGATCATCTTGTCGATGACGAGGTCTCCATCGGCGATTATGTGCTGACCAACGGGGTGCTGGGGGCGTTGGTCATGACCGATGCGATCGTGCGCCTTGTCCCCGGAGCACTTGGGCATGACCAGTCGGCTGTGGAGGAGTCTTTCGAGCAAGGGTTGCTTGATCATCCCCACTACACCAGACCCGAGGAGTTCCGAGGTTGGAAAGTCCCCCCCGTCCTGCTCTCCGGCAATCATGCCGCCATCGCGGCATGGAGGAGGGAGCATGCAATGGAGGCCACCAAAAACAGGCGACCCGACCTGCTTGGGCAGGCCGACTGATCCAGTTTTTATTACTCCGTGATGCCACTCGAACTCTTCACCGCTAGACTTCCAAGAGTTTCACTTTAAGAATGCATTTATGGCCGACTCGGCTTTTCTTCCACTTCCCTTTTACCTCTGTCTGATCGCGGCGATTGTGACGGCCAAACAAGCGTGGGAGGCACGCAACAAGGGGTGGGGCATCCCTATGCTGGCCGTAATCTTTTCCGCCTGCGTCTGGTATCCAGGAGATGCAATTTACAATAATTATACGGAATATGTTTCGCTCCTAGGAGAGGCCCCTCTTGTGGATGCATGGTGGCAGGTTCTACTTTTTTTCGTCTCATTCGGACTGTTTGTGCCGAACATCAACCACAGGATCAACGGGAAGTTGGAACGAAGTGAGAGTCACGTGATCGGCATGATCAAGGACAACACGATCAACCGTGATGACTTTCAGAAACAGATTTCCTCAATTGCGGCCCTTCTCCTGATCCCCTGGATCCTTCTGATGATTGTCGCACTGGCAAGAACCCAGTTTGATTTCATGGGTCTCTTCTTCCCCTATCTTGGATTGAAGGCCGATCCGTGGAACAGAACCCGTCTGGGCGGTGGAATCGACTCCCTGTTGGCTCTAGCGGGGTATTTGCAGATCATGCTCACGGCACTTTTCGGAATCTGCTTTGCACTCAGCAAGCGCATCCATATCCAGATCCTAACGGGGGCCGTCTATTTTCTTGCCGTTCCATTTTATGTTTTTGACCGAACCCGCAACTCGATGCTCGCCGTTCTCATCCCGGGTTTCATGGCATTTGTCACATTCCGCATCCATCGGTCCCTGACCATCAAACTCGTGGTCATGTTTCTTGGGTTGTTCTTACTTCAGGGGTGGATGAAGTTCGTCATCGAGAACCGGGACAAGGCAAGTATCGTGGAGGCCTACCAGCAAGGGGGAACCCAAGATATCGAAGTGAAATCTCAGAAACACCTCGGGCTCAACATGCTGGAGGAGCTTGGGTTCATCAATTATTTCATCGCTAACGGAACGTATAACGTGAACTGGGGTATGCGCTATTTTGCAGAGCTGGTGAACCCGATTCCCAGGGTGCTCTGGAAAAATAAGCCGCTGATCGGGATCGACTACGCCATTGCACGGGGTATGGCTTATGGCAATCAGGATGCCGCGAATGGCGGAGTAGCAGCGTCCATCTCCACCGGCATGATCGGCCAGGGGGTGGTGAACTTTGGGCGTTTTCTTGGACCCGTCGCTGCAGCCCTCCTCATGGCTTTATGGGTTGCCATCCTGGCCCGGCAGGATCTCATGAGTCACGACATAGCCCATCTTCTCCTCTATGCCATCGGGCTTGTGCTGACATTCAACATGGGGCGGGATATCACACTCCTCGTAATCTACCCCTTCATTTTTGGTTGGGCACTGCTCAAGATCTTTGATTCCGGAAGGGAAAAATTCCACATCCATGCGACTTGATCGATTTGACAATTCCGATTTTGACCGCGGAGCCTCAAGGCTCAAGGAGGTAGTGTGGTGGGTGGTCCGCTCTCTCCTCTTTGCCCCTTGGTTTCCGGTTCCTTCCTTCCTGAAAGTTTTTTCACTGAGGCTTTTCGGTGCCGTCATCGGAAGAGGTGTTGTGATTCGCTCTCGCGTGAATGTGACTTTTCCCTGGAATCTCAGGATCGGCGATCATGTCTGGATCGGTGACGAAGTCCTGATTCTCAGTCTGGCTCCGGTCACCATCGGCTCGCATGTTTGCATTTCTCAGCGGGCCTTTCTGTGCACCGGTTCGCACAAGTTCCGGAGTGAGGCATTCGATCTGGTGACTCGTCCTATCGTCATCGGTGAGGGGAGTTGGGTTGCCGCCAATGTCTTCATCGGACCCGGGGTAACGATCGCAAGTGGAAGCGTTTGCCCCGCGGGATCGGTCGTGATGAAGAGTCGTTGACGATGAAGCGGTGGATCATCCTTGGTGTGCTGGCAGTTTCAGTAGCGCTTCTTTTTTCGACTTCGGGAGGGCAGGCTTTTTCCAGTTTCTGGAGGCGTTGTCTTGTGGTCTCGGTGCCGATGGAAAAGGCCGACGCCCTGATCGTCCTGGGGGGGGAACCCTTGGCCAGGCCCCAAGAGGCCGCACGGTTGTACAGCCATGGCGTCGCGCCGGTGATCTATGTCACCGGCGAGGGAGATTCGGCAAGGAACAGGCAGGTCCTGATGTCATCGGGGGTTCCGTCATCGGCAATTCTTCTAGAGACCAAGGCCACGACGACTTTCGGCAACGCCATGTTGCTCAAACCCCTTCTTGAAAAGGCTCATGTCACCTCTGCCCTGATTGTCACTTCGCCATTTCACTCACGGCGGGCTCTGGCGACATTCAGAAAACTGATTCCCGGGGTGCGCTTCGGAGTAGTTGACGCGTCCATATCATGGTGGGAGAAGCCGCAGGGACAGGGCGATGTCAACCGCTTTGCCCTTGTTGAGTTCCTAAAGATTCTGGAGTACCGCCTTTTGTACGGGGTATCACCATTTCTGAAATCCTCCATTTGAGGCTGGAGTGCTTTGCGGAAAAAAGAGAGATGAATGATGGATTAAGTCCCTTTTCCCTGCGTTTTCCAAAAACATAAGTTCCTAGTTTCCATGCCATCCATTCTTTTCATCAACAGGGTTTACCCTCCCGACGATGGTGCGACCGGCAGGGTGCTCGAGCACATTGCGAGGGGTTTCGTTCTCCAAGGTTGGGATGTTTCCGTCCTTGTGACTGCCAACCGGAATCGTAAAAGCGGCATTTCCTTTCGTGACGGAGTCAGGGTCGTGAGCACGGGGGGGGGCTTTTCAAAACGCACGATCCTTGCGCGTGCCTTGGGGTATGCCCTGATGATCCCAATGCTTTGTGCCAAGGCATTAGTGCTTCCAAAAGCCGATGTTGTCGTGACCATGACGGATCCTCCGATGCTTCTGGCCATTGCCCCCCTGATTCGTTTGATCAAGGGATCTGCACTGATCCATTGGGCTCAGGACCTTTATCCCGAAGTGGCCGAGGAGCTCGGGGTGCTCAAGCCGGGCGGTGCGGTTTCCAGGCTGTTGGGAGTGATTTCCACGGCAGCCATGAGAAGTCATCAGACGACGATCGCAGTGGGCCGCTGCATGGCCGCGCTGATCGAAAAGAAGGGCATCCCCGCGTCCTCCATTCGGATTATTCCTAACGCAGGGGTCGAGCAGGAAATCATACCGGTTCCCCGGGGTGCAGGGACCTTCAGAAAACATCACGGCCTTGGAGAGGCCTTCGTCGTCGAGTATTCCGGTAACATGGGGAGGGCTCATGAATTTGAGACCACTCTTATTGCGGCGGCCGCATTGCAGGAACTCGGCGAGAGTGACATTCTCTTTCTGTTTGTTGGAGGTGGTCCGTGCGAGGGTCCTATCAGGT
>Ga0114958_10002761_pt1 | contig 12934 bp, 7 predicted proteins | sample C_130208_EF_Meta_FD_89577 | JGI IMG/M metagenome (GOLD analysis project Ga0114958, IMG submission 89577) | Freshwater microbial communities from Lake Croche, Canada to study carbon cycling - C_130208_EF_MetaG | ecosystem: Environmental > Aquatic > Freshwater > Lake | place: Lake Croche, Canada... | reverse complement strand
CCTGTGACTGCTGTAAAACCAGCTTCGAAATCGAGAGACACTTCCTCCAAGAGGGCTAGATTGCGAACATGCAGCGATTGAAGCATGTAGCCACTGGGGACAAAAAATCCCGCTGTTTCAAGTGCGACGACGTGAAAGATGGCCGCTTTTTTTAGGCACACCCGTTACGTGCCCTCCAAACGAGCTGGTTAGACCTCGTCCAACGGACGCGTGGCGTCACCGAAACTCGCTAATCGCACGTCCATTTTGTCCATCATGGAGAGATAAAGGCGGCACATCTGTCGGTCAGGCTTACCGGTGTAGTCGAGGATGCGTCCGCCTTTAATACGTCCACCACCACCACCAAGCATAACAACAGGGAGCTGACGCGCCTCGTGATTACCTGTCAGCATCGACGAACAAAATAGCAACATGCTGTTATCAAGCAGCGTGCGCGGGCCCTCTTGAATTGCGTCCATCTTGTTTGCGATGTAAGCCACCTGCTGCGTGAAAAACTGATTCACCTTGAGCCAGTCCACTGAATCGGAATGCGAAAGCAGATGATGAATCATGTAATCCACCCCGAGATTCGGAAACCGCAATGAGGAGTGATCGTTGTTAAGCTTGAGCGAAGTAATACGCGTCGCATCCGTCTGAAATCCCATCACCAGAATGTCTGCCATGAGCCGCATGTGCTCACCGATATCTTGCGGGATGCCATCAGCCGGCCTCGCCATGTTTGGTTTCGTCAATGTAGGCCGCCATCCTTGCAGCTCACCTTTCTTACCGGCATTTTCGATCCGCAACTCCACGTCACGCACAGAATGGAGATATTCATCTAGTTTTTGCTGATCAGAATTACTCAGCCGTCGACGTAATCCACTCGTATCCTCGAGTACTGCATCCAACACACTTTGATCGCCGCGACGAACCTCATCTTTGAACAAGCGATCGAAAGCCAGCGCCGGATAGATTTCCAAAGGCGTCGGGGTCGTAGGCGAGCTCCACGAGATGTGCGAGCTGTAGAGCATCGAGTAATTTTTATGCACCGATGGATTCGATTTCTCGCATCCGAGCACTAGACTGGGAACCTTGGTGGAACTCCCATAACGCTGCGCGAGCAATTGATCGATGCTGGTGCCAGAACGTATCTCGCCGCCCGAGGCGAGCGGCGCGCCCGAGAGCAAGTTACCCGTTTGCGAGCTATGGATATTCCCTTTTAGCGCCTGCTCGTTGTAGAGACCACGCACGAATAGCATTTTTTTACGGTGAGCAGCGAGCGGGGTGAGCACTTGACCAAGCTCCATGCTCTCACCTTCGCCTTTGGCCCACCACTCTTTACTGTGAAATCCGTTGCCGGAAAAGAGCACCGCCAAACGCACCGGAGCTTCGCTCGCGGCTTCACGACCGCGCGGCTCATCGCCCCAGACATTGAGTGATTCCATCCACGGCAACGCCATCGTGACTCCGACTCCGCGCAAAAAAGTACGACGTGATAGCTGATGGGTTTTCATGGGGTTAAATTAAACTCACTGTTCGTATTGAGTGTCGCGACCGCGAATTTCGCGAAATTGGCGACTACGTACAATCGCCTCGATCGCAACACCCACTCGATACTCGTTGGCCTGCAAATTCGCACGCATCTCCTCGAGCAGTGGCTCGTCCGATAACATTACTGATCGTCCCAAAGCATAGCCGAGTAATTTACGATTAAATTGAGTGAGGAACGCATCGCGGCGTTTCGTTACGAGATAATCCCGTAAGCCCGCCAAACCATCAATTTGAGTGCCGTCGGCGACTTTTGCTTTAGCGTCAATCAAACGACCACCGAGATCACGTTCACGCCAGCGCCCGATCGCATCAAACTGCTCCAGAGAAAAACCAAAGGCATCGATCTTGGCGTGGCAGCTAGCACAGCGCGGATCCGATGTATGTTTTTCGGTAAGTTCACGTACCGTCAGCGTCTCGGTCGCCTCATCCTGAGGCAACTGTGGCACATCCTTAGGTGGCCGCGGTAATTTTTCGCCTAAGATAAACTCAGAAATCCAATTACCCCGCAGGATTGGACTCGTACGCGAAGCACCCGACATCTTCGCCAATGTTGTCGCGTGTCCCAAAATTCCCCCTCGTGAAAAAACTTTTACTCCGTCGACGCGGCGCCACGCATCGCCTTTAACTTCTGGAATTCCGTAATGTTGCGCGAGCGCTTCGTTGAGAAATGTATGATCGGCGTTCAAAATCGAAAGCACCGAGCGATCGCCTTGAAAAAAATCTGTGAAAAAACGAATGGATTCTTCATACATTGCGCCACGTAATCCGACAAAGCTCGGGAAGTGCCGATCGCTTTTTTCATCTAGCGTATCGAAATCTCGGATATGCAGCCACTGACAGGTAAACTCAATCGCCATGCGCCGTACACGATCGTCTTTCAGCAATCGTGTGGCCTGCGCAGCTAAAACGTCGGGCTCATGCAGTCGCCCCGTCGCAGCCACTTCGAGTAAGGCCTCATCTGGCAGCGAGGACGTCAGGAAGTAGCTTAATCGGGTAGCCAGTTCTCGATCGTTCAAGGGCACCTGCGCCACTGCCGGTCCCGGCGTCTCTCCACGGTAGAGAAAATACGGCGATACCAAAATCCGCGCCAAGACCAGTCGTACTGCATCCGCATGCGGCAATTCTTTAGCGCGCAAGGCACGATAGAGATCACGCAATGTCTCGGCTTCAGCGGAGGTTACTGGACGGCGATAAGCCCGCTCAGCCCAACCCACTAGCGCATCCACGTGACGCGCTTCACTTTCGGTCAGCATACGTCGAAACGCCGCCGCACGGTCATTGATAGGCTGCCGCAACGGTTCGAAGGCTTTGGGGTCCGCATCCTGCGTCGCGTATTGCCAGAGTTGTTCAAACACATCCACGAGCATCAATGCTTCTTGGCTTACATAACGCAGGTGCGACCAAAGCCGATCTAGTTGCGCACTTTGCGCTTCACTTAACATCAAACGCTTGAGCGGTTCGTCCTCGCGGTGAAAAAGCGTCAGTGTTACCACTTCATCAATCGGGACAATTTTTTGATAACATAACGCAGCTGGGAAAATATTACGAAACGCATTGAACCCGTCTGTGTAGCGCGCCCGCGCCACGCTATTTTCGGAAACTACAATTGGGGCCGAATACACCGGCTTGCGACTGCCCGCGGTCCACAATCCGCTAGCATTGCTTTCTAGCACGGCGCTAGCCAAGCGGCCCTCAGCGTTGTTAGGTTTGGTAGCGAGAATCTGAAGTTGTACGCTACCTTCCGCTCCCGCTTTCGCATCAAGTGTGCCGCTGGCTACGAACTCACTGCCCGCGACCAATTCAGCCGGGAGACGAATCTCAACCACAGCAGGTGCCTGCACGGCCAAGCTGGTCGCATCGACCGCCGCGCCATCACGAAAAGCCTGTCCGAACCTTGAACGGTCTAAGCCGAATTCATCCACTGGCTTAGTATGGGTTATACCCTGCGACTGATCCGATATGAGACGTTCAGAGAATAACGGTCCACCAAACGCCGCTAATTCCTGGTACAAATTTAAACGAGCAGCTTGAGCTTCCTTAACCGCAGCTAAAATGGTCTTGTCTGCAGCGCCAACTTCGCTGCTCCGAATCGACGGTCCAGCGATGAGTAAATTTTGGATTTCTAACGCAAGGCGACTTTTCTCAGTGATATCCCCCGCGGTCTGCCATCTCGCCAGCAGAGAGCGCGCAGGAATGATCCGCTGTGGCGTGCCGATCGGATTTTCTGGTTCCGTGTAAAAGTGCCAGACTCCGGCGTGACCAAAACTATCAGCTCGAGGATTACCCAATTGCAGGTTGCTGGATAAATCGGCGGCGAGATTCCAGGTTTGTGGCTGGCCTGAGACAGAGGTGAGCGAGAGATTTACCGCTGTGAGGTCGCAGCCCGCATCACCGCGGCTGCCAATAAGCAGAGAAATCAAATCGCCGGGCAATAATCCGACCGAGTCCACCGGATCAATTTTAGCTACTTTACCTGCAGCTACAGTGCCTTGGGCGAGCGTCTGCCGGGTCTGTCCTCGACGCAACTCCAATGCCCAGCGAATGCCGTTGCCGCAGCCGATATGAGCATGGTTAACCGTCGACTCGATGCGGAACGTTTCCGCAACGGGACTGCGCCAGCCGATCACGACTTGGCTTTGAGCCGAAGGATGCACAGCAATGCTGTGCGGTTCCATTGTACCTGGAATACGCACAGTTTGATCTGATGAATTCGCCAGGATGACCGGCGCATCGCCCTCGCCCCAACCTTGGATAAACGGAAAACTGCCTCGGCCGTGAATCGGTTGCTTGAGCAGTTCTAAGGCGGATACAGATTTGGACTCACCAACCCCTAAATAATCAAACCAAGCCTCCAAAGCCTCGGTACTCACGCCATGCTCTCGGGCGAGTTGGGCGCGATCGATACGATCCGTTCGTTCAGCCTGAGCCGCAGCCGCGAGCGCGCCGGCGGTCTGGGCGAATATGACAGCCCGACGTTGAGCGAGATCTCGAGTTACAACACGAACATCACGCAGGAGCAAATCCGGACGACCCGGCGCAACGAAACGTGGTCGCTCCCAAATAGCAGCATCCTGAGCGTTTCCGTCGCCCGCGTCTGAGGTTAAAAGATACAGCGTGACGTTTCCGTCGACATCGGCCGGCGGGACTTTGAGTCGTAGCTCCTGTCGCGAGGTCAAGGGCTCCACCGCTTCTTGCCACGATTTGGGTCCATCGACTTTGCCGATGTGTCCGACGCTATTGAAACGCCATAGCGCCTGTTGCCATGATTCAATGATGCCTGTGATCGCAGGGACATCGACAGTTTTGGCCGTGCGCCAATGCGCACGAATTTCATCCAACACGAGCGACGATTCCTGCGACTCAAGCATGGTCCAAAGAGCTGCAAGATATTTTGCACTAAGGCCTCGTTCACGCGCGACCGTCTCAGCTGTCTTAATGCCCGATTTAAGTGCAGCCTTTTCATCAAGCAGTGCGCCAAAGTAACGCGCCAGAGGGAGTCTGCCACCCGAATTGGTTTCGACCACATTTCCCTGCAAATTTACTTTCGAACTACCGCGCGCGTCAGTGTACTTCGCGTAAATCGCGCGAATTTTAGCCATCAATTCATCGGTTTGATCGCGTCTGGTCGTTGCGGCTGAGAACTCAATCCCATCGGGCAATAGTAACGCGTGTTCGGCGATTTCTTTTGCGGCGTCGAGGTACTTGGTGACAAGCGAAGGAGACATTACGAGCGCCTGTCCTGTATTCATGAAACCTTCGCCCGCCGCGCCATCGACGGGAAATTCCTTCGCTGGATCAAGTGAATCAATTCCAGTCAGATCGCGTATGGTATAGGTGTATTCTGCGTTGGAGAGACGGCGCAAGACGACTGGACCCGGATCACCCGCGCGCTCTCGCGCAAGGGTCTTCAGCGTTTGATCAATCCAACCGGATAGACCGGCAAGTTCAGTTTTATTGGGTTGGGGTTTATCGGCCGGCGGCATCTCCTCATTAGCGAGTTGCTCAGCAACTTTTTTCCAAACCAACGGATGGCGTTTTACGTCGGCCAAAGTAGCAAATTGCTCGAGATCGAGCTCCCCTTTTTGTTTCTTCGTCGAGTGGCAGGACAAACAATACTCTTTGACGATCGGTTGAACCTGCGTTTCGAAACTATCGCTGGAAAATCGGCCCAACTCTTTCTCTAAATCTGTCGCCGACAAACACGGAACCGCAATTCCAGCCGACAGGATAAAACTCAGAACACGGGGTACAAACATAGATAACGCGACCAAGCTAGAGATGCGTTTCTGAGAAAGAAAATCAGAATCCCCTCGTATATTCATTAATTTCTTATTTTTGCGCTATCGCCTTCTGCTCCCGAATCTACATGGTAAACACATCCCCTACCCCATGAAGCTACCCCTGCTTTGGTTGTTGTTCGCCGTCCACATCGCCTTGCCCGCCGCATTGAAGGCCGCAGACCGAGGATACACCATAGCTGTGATACCGATGGGTACCACGCACGAATATTGGAAATTAATTCACGCTGGCGCCCTTAAAGCGCAGGCGGAATTTCAGAAAAACGGAATCGCCGTAGAAATCATCTGGAAAGGCCCGCTACGCGAAGATGACCGCGACCAACAAGTCCAAGTCGTAGAAAATTTTATTGGCCGCCGCGTGAGCGGCATTGTTTTGGCTCCGCTTGACGCACACGCACTGGTGGCTCCAGTCGAGCAAGCAGTACGCGCGGGCATTCCAGTCGCTATTGTCGATTCCGGGTTAAACTCAAGCGCCCCAATCAGCGTCATCTCGACGGATAATCGCGCGGGTGGTCGACTCGCTGCCCGTAGACTGGGCACGCTTTTAAATGGCAAGGGTAACGTCATTTTGCTGCGCGTCCAAGTCGGCGCAGCTAGCGCCGAGCAACGCGAGGAAGGTTTTCTCAGCGAACTCACAGCCAGCTTTCCTGACATAAAAGTTCTCTCCTCTAACCAACACGGTGGCGCTACGCGCGATACGGCGTTGGCCGCTTCACAAAATCTGCTGAACCGCTACCGCACCCAAGTCGACGGCATCTTCACCCCTAACGAATCTACCACCGCTGGCATGCTGCTTGCGCTCAATAATATCGGCCTCGGTGGCGGAAAAGTACGCCTTATCGGTTTCGCCAACAGCCAAAAATTCGTTGAAGCCCTCCAGCACGAAGACCTGCAAGGCCTCATTCTCCAAGACCCGGTTAAAATGGGCTACCTCGGAGTGAAAACAATCGTCGAATCGTTGCAGGGTAAAAAAATTTCACCTACCGTCGATACGGGTGTCGTGCTCGCTACGACTGAAAACCTCAAAGATCCGAACGTAGCCGCGTTACTCCCCTCCCCTTGAGTCTGTTTTGATTCTAGACTTCTCGAGTCCCATTTTTTTGGTTTTTAACCTATCTACCTGACCCCCGATGAGCTCCCCCACACAGTCCCTGCCACACCACCGCATCTCCACCCAAGACGTAGAAAACTACCACCGTGAAGGCTATCACGTCTTCCGCAAACCAGTTTTCCCTGAGGCCAAATTTTTGGGTCTAAAAAACTGCTTCGAAAATATTCTGAACAACCTGAGCGCCGACGTTCGTCCCGAATCTATGGACGTACCCCATTTTCAACACCCGGAACTCTTCGAATGGTTATTTGCCGACGAGATTATGAACCTCGTCGAGCCCATCATCGGTCCAGACATCGCCTTGTTTGCCAGCCATTTCATCTGCAAACCCAAGGGCAACGGCAAACGCGTCCCGTGGCATGAGGATTCGCATTATTGGCAGACGATGATCAAACCCATGGAAGTCGTGACCGTGTGGCTCGCGATCGACCCTTCCACCACCGAAAACGGCTGCATGCGCGTCCTTCCTCGCACGCACTCGAGCGGCAAAATGGGATTCTCCGATTACGACGATCTCAAACCCGGCGAAGCCGTCTTCAACGACGAGATCAAGTCCTCCCAACGGGACATGTCGCACGTGGTCCCCATCGAACTCGACGCCAACCAATGCAGCCTCCACGACGGACGCATCATCCACGGCAGCGAACCGAATCTTAGCACTAAACGTCGCTGCGGCTATACCATGCGCTACGTGAGCACGCGCACCCGCGCCAACCACGAGCAAATCGGCTCGTGGCATCACATGTACCTGGCCCGCGGCAAAGATCACGCTGGTAACGTATATGGTGACCCGTCCCGCGCCTACAACGAACTGGCCCGCTTTCGCACCAAGCACGGTAAAAACGGCCATTGATCTAATCGCCTCGGCCATTAAGGGCGTAGCTTTAATGTTAATAAAATACGATAGATTTACTGTGTTCGTGGACTCGCCTACCGCAGCACAATGAAGGACCTTATTAGGTCGGCAAATTTGGGTCTAAGTTATTTAGTAATTATATTTAAATTAATTACCTGCAGCATTTAGTAAAAGTGATGCTTCACGTCATGTTACCGTAATTAAAAGTATGTTAGCTTAGTGTAATCCTCAAATTTATGCCTAAAAATCTTCGTCTTTTAACCCTATTTCTAGCTTCCGCGCTTGCTGTCCAAGCCGAGTACAAGCTCGTAGCTCGATTTCTGATCGGGGGAGATACCTCAAGTTACGATTATTTGCGAGTCGATCCAATAGCCCGACGCCTGTATGTTGCGCATGAAAAAAAATTTGAAGTGCTCGATGCCGACACGGGAAAAAAGATCGGCGAGCTAGGGCCAGTCAAACGAGCCCACGGCGTCGCCATTTCTTCCGAGACGGGCCACGGTTTCGCCTCGAGCGGCATCGATGATTTGATCGTTATGTTCGATCTGAAGACCCTTGAGACGATCAAGCGATATAAGTCATCGGGCTCGAATCCCGACTCGATCGAATATGATCCCCAGACCAAGCGCGTTTATGTGGGCAACCACGGTGGTGGCGGCGTGACGGTGATTGATCCGGCTACGGGCGACATAGTCGCAACCATCGCAATCGAGGGGAAGCTAGAAGGCATTGCATTCGACGGACGTGGCCAAGGTTACGTCAACATCGAGGATAAGAGCTCCGTCGCCGTCTTCGACACTAAGACACTTAAAACTAAGGCATTGTGGTCAGCTGCACCCGGCGAAGGCGGAACCGGCATCGCCTGCGATGCCGCCCATCACCGGATTTTCTCCGCCTGTGCTAACAACAAGGTGATTGTGCTCGACAGCGACACCGGCAAGGTCATCGCCACCCCGACGAGCGGTGAAGATCCTGACGGGCTGGTATTTGACCTTAAAAGCGGGAATATTTTCACCTCAAATCCCGAGGGTACAATCACGATCATTCATCAGGATTCGCCTGACAAATACTCAACCCTGCAGAACGTGGCTTCGCTCACGGGCGCGAAGACCATCGGACTTGACGAACAAACGGGCCGGGTGGTCGTTTGTGCGCCAAAGTTCGGTCCTAAGCCCGCGCAAGTGAAGGGCGGGCCCAAGCCAAAGGCCCCAACGTTGCCCGGTACGTTTGAAGTACTGGTGATTGGCCAGAAGTAAGCGCCTTCTCGAAGGCATGAAATTTAGCTACGTAATTTATTCATTTTTAGCGATTTGGCTAAGCGCGTGTGCGACAACTCGGCTGCCTGCGCCGGCGAAGTCGGCTGAAGCCCTCGCGGAACAATTTACCTCGCGCTCCCTTCGAGACGCAGGCCTGCAGGGGTTCTTAGTGGAGAATCTTGGTCGTGCGCCGGAGACATGGGATTACGAGTCGTTGTCTTGGGTGGCCTTCTATTTTAACCCATCGCTGCAGATAGCGCGGGCGCAGTGGGCTGCGAGCAGGGCAGCCCAGCAGACCGTGGGCGAACGACCAAATCCGATAATTACGCTATCGCCGGGCTTCAACTCGAATCACGACGTAACCGTTTCGCCCTGGTTTCCTGCAATTAACTTAGATTTTCTGTGGCCGACTTCCGACAAGCGCGCTCGCCAGCAAGACATCGCACGCGCTGAAGCCGAGGCGGCCCGGCTCGCCGTTTTGGCCACCGTCTGGCAAGTACGCGTAGAGCTCAGGGCTGCACTAACAGGCGCAGAAAATGCAGATCGTCGCTTAGTAGCACTGAGAACCCAAGCGCAGTTACAACAAAGCGTACTGGCGTTGCTCGAACAGCGACTCGAAGCTGGATCAGCCGCCGCGGCCGATGTTGCGGTGGCGCGTATCGCCGCGTTGCGAGCCGAGGCTGCAGCGGCCGAGGTCGGTAGCCAATGCTTGGCAGCTCGCACCCGTGCCGCCACGGCTCTTGGCCTACCCGTCGGTGCGCTTAGCGGGATTAGGCTACCCATGGCGCCGCCCTCCTCCACTCATTTCGCCGCTGACGCTCTTACGGCCGAGCGACAGCAGTCCTTACAATCGCGATCCGACGTGCTTGCGGCGCTAGCGAAACTCCGTGCGCGGGAAGCAGGATTGGCGCTCGAAATCGCCAAGCAGCTGCCCGATTTTCATCTCGGGCCGGGATACCAGTGGGATCAGGGCTCGAGCAAATGGAGCGTGGCACTCACCTTTGAATTGCCGATTTTCCATCGCAATGAGGGTGCAATCGCTGAGGCCGCAGCCAGACGCGAAGAAGCCGCGGCGCAATTGATCGCCGTTCAGGCGCTGGCCGTCGCAGGCATTGAAACGGCCGTCGCCGACCGAGCGAGCACGGGGACCGCACTGGAGCATGCGCGGCGCGCGCACGCTGAGATCGAAAAACAAAATACCCTGGTAGCGCAACGATTCGCGCTCGGTGCAGCTGATCACCTAGAAGTCCTGACCGCGCGGCTCGATCTTGCCATGGCTGAGGCGGCGCTCGCCGATGCGTCGGCCGCTGTTGGCGTAACCGACAGCCAACTCGAAGACGCTTTGCAAATTCCCTTCCCTCGCCTCACCGCGCTCGCCGATGACGCACGTGTCCGACCCACTCGCCTCCCATGAAAAAAATTATCGCCGCATTGATAGTAGGCCTGGCCGTAGGAGCTATTGCGACTTGGTTCGCTTTACACCAAGGTAGTGCCGAGCCGATCAAGGCTGAGTCACCCATCGGAACCGCCTCCAAGCCGAAAGAAAATCCGCTGAAATTCAACACCACAAAACGCACAGCCGCCGGCATTGTACTGATACAGCCTGAGATCCTTGCCGTCGCGCCCGAGTTGAGCGCGTTTGGCCGCGTTTTGGATGCATCGTCATTTCTCACTCTCGTAGCCGAGGTTGAGTCGGCAAAGATCGCAGCTTTAGCCTCTCAGAAGGCGGCTATACGAGCGAGAGAGCTTTTTACCGCCGGTGCCAACGCGTCCGCCCAAGCGGTTGAAACTGCCGAGGCAGTCGCCGCCAAGGACGCCGCGGCCGTTACCTCCGCACGCTCGCGTCTGCTGGCAGGCTGGGGACGTAAACTCGCCGAATCGGGGCTAGCGAAAGTTGCCGCCGGACTTGAGGCTGGGGCCTCCCTCGTGCGCCTCGATTTACTTCCGGGTGAGGTGCCAGCAACTGATTCAAAAAAAGCTAAAATATGCCTAGCGGGCGCCGATGAGTGGGTGAACGCTGAGATTCTCGGGCCGGCACCGGTCGCCGATACGCAACTGCAAGGAATTAGTTTACTCGCGTCTGTCGCCGGTCACGCATTGCCCGTTGGCGGCGCATTGAGGGCGACACTACCCGGTCCGGGCGTGACAACAAACGCAGTCATTTTACCGCGTAGTGCGGTCGTGTATCATCAAGGCAGCCCGTGGATATTTGTGCTGGGCGAAGAAGATACTTTTGAACGCAAGCTAGTCACGCTCGGTCGAACTTTAGGCGCGAGGGTGGTCATAACAAGCGGGCTGGAGCAGACTGAGCAGATTGCCTCAAGCGGTGCAGGGCAACTGCTCTCGGCAGAACTTCAGGCAGGTGGTGCGACAGAACCCTGAGCGATGATCCAAGCTATCGTCCAGTTCTCGTTGCGCTTCCGCGGTGTGGTGCTGACGGTTGCCTGTCTCGTGGTGGCTTACGGTGCATGGGTCGCCGCTCATGCGAAGCTCGACGTGTTTCCCGAGTTCGTCCCGCCGCAGGTAACGGTCCAGACCGAAGCGCCTGGGCTTTCGCCCGAACAGGTTGAGACGCTTGTCACCCGCCCCATAGAAAACGTCATCAACGGCCTCGGCTCACAGGAGACTCTGCGCTCTGAGACGATTCAAGGGCTTTCAGTGGTCACAGTCGTATTCAAAGCTGGCACCGATATTCAGACCGCGCGTCAGATGCTCGGTGAAAAACTCGGCGAGGTCGTCAGCCAGCTACCAGCCGGCGTAAAACCGCCGAAAATGGGGCCGCTGGTTTCATCGACGATGGACCTGCTGAAAGTGGGACTTGTAAGCGAGAAGATGACGCCGATGGAGCTGCGCACATTCGCTGACTGGACGCTCAAACCCAGATTACTTGCCGTGCCGGGCGTGGCGGGATGCAGTGTTTTCGGGGGTGAAATTAGACAGATGCAAATCATTGTTCACCCCGAACAATTGGTCGAGCGCGGGCTTACGCTCAGCGACGTGCTTACAGCGGCACGCGCGTCGACAGGCATTCGCGGAGGAGGCTTTATCGAGACCAAAAATCAGCGCATCGTTCTTCAGGCCGACGGCCAGTTGCTAACCCCCGAAGACATTGGTAACATCACGATACTCAAAAGCGCCGCCGGATTGCCCGTGCGGTTGCAGGATGTAGCGACAGTCACGTATGGGGCGGTGCCGAAACTCGGCGACGCGCTCGTCATGGGTCAGCCTGGGGTACTATTGACCCTAAAGTCTCAATATGGTGCTAACACCATGGAGGTCACGCGCCTGTTAGAGGCTGCGCTGCAGGATTTAAAGCCCTTGCTTGAAAGCGAGAAAATCAATGCTTATCCGCGACTACACCGGCCGGCGACTTTCATCGAATCATCGCTAGCGCACATCCAGGGCTCGCTCCTGCTCGGGGCGGGTCTAGTGGCCATCGTGCTGTTTGTATTCTTGGGCCACGTGCGCACGGCGCTGATATCACTTTCGGCAATTCCGCTCTCCCTGCTGTCAGCCGTAATCATTATGGATCGGCTCGGTGTTACGCTCAACACGATCACGCTAGGAGGCCTTGCGATCGCAATTGGCGAGGTAGTGGATGATGCGATCATCGACGTCGAAAATATCGTGCGCCGCCTCCGCGAAAACGCCGCACTGCAAAAGCCAAAGTCCACCATAAAAGTGATTCTCGCCGCCTCGCTCGAGGTGCGAAGCGCAGTCGTGTATGCGACGTTCATCGTTGCGCTGGTTTTTTTGCCGGTGCTCACGCTAACGGGATTGCAGGGTAGCTTCTTCGCGCCGCTAGCCAAAACCTACATCCTAGCGATCCTCGCCTCTCTGGTGACAGCCCTGACGGTTACACCGGCGCTCACGCTCGTGTTTT